>SWCA01009074.1_pt13 | contig 252462 bp, 200 predicted proteins | sample 4692961 | NCBI WGS metagenome assembly SWCA01 (sample SAMN10267275, study PRJNA491770) | bioreactor metagenome | isolation source: DHS bioreactor inoculated with | place: Japan: off Shimokita Peninsula | reverse complement strand
CCCCCCAAGGCGCCCCCACCCCGTAGGCGCTCCCAAAAAGCGCAGTTGCTCCCGAACCTTCGGGAGCAACTGCCTGTTTTGGGAGCGTTTCGGACGGGAGCGTTAGTGCTGGAGCCAGGCGGTGGTGTCGGGGGGGAGGGAGCCGTCCGGGGCGAGGGGGGCGCTGGAGATGAGCAGCCGCGTGGACGGGGGCAGCGCGACCGAGGTCTCGCCGAAGTTCACCCAGCACTCCAGACGGGGGTCGCGACGGAACGCCAACACTGATTCGCCGGCGTCCAGCCACTGCAACGCGCCATCGCCTAGAGCAGGGTGATCGGCCCGGATCGCCAGCGCCTGTCGGTACAACTCCAGCATGCTGCCCGCGGCGCCGTCCTGCTCGGTCAGGCCCCAACGGCCCCAATCCGCTGGTTGCGGCAACCAGGGTGTGGCGGTGTCCGCGGGGCTGAACCCGAAGCTGGTCGTCGGATCGCTGGTCCAGGGCAGCGGAATCCGGCAGCCGTCGCGTCCGGGGTTCTGGCCGTCGGTCTGGAACCACAGCGGATCCTGCATCGCCTCGGCGGGCAGGTCCTCGACCTCGGGGAGACCCAACTCTTCGCCCTGATAGATGTAGGCAGCCCCTGGTAGCGCCAGCATCAGCAGGGCCGCGGCCCGGGCCCGGCGCTGTCCGAGTGCCGGGTCGGCCGGCAAGTCGCGGAAGTAGCCAAAAGTTGCACCGGTCGGATCCACCTGATGCTGGTCGCGGGCGAACCGGGAGGCCGGGCGGCAGACATCGTGGTTTCCCAATACCCACGTGGCTGCGGCACCGACTTCGGTGTGGGTCGCGATGGTGTCATCGATCACGGCCCGCAGGTGGTCGGGCAGCCACGGGGCCAGCAGAAACTCGAAGTTGAACGCCGTGTGCAGTTCGTCCGGACGCAGGTAGGCCGCCACCCGATCTGAGCGTCCCACCCAGATCTCGCCGCAGTAGGCCCGAGGCGGGTCGTACTCATCGGCGATCGCCCGCCACTGCCGGTAGATCTGGTGCACATCGGTTCGATCCCAATGGGGGTGCTCGACACTCACCGGCTGGTCCACTGGGACCGGCCACACGAAGTCGCCGATGTCGCTCAACTCGGGATCCTTCGTCAAGCCATAGGCGACATCGATGCGGAAACCGTCAACGCCGCGGTCGAACCAGAACCGCAGGGTGTCCTCGAATTCGGTGCGGATCTCGGGGTTATCCCAGTTCACGTCCGGCTGACCGGGAGTGAACAGGTGCAGATACCACTCGCCGGGATTTCCGTCGGCATCCGTGCTGCGGGTCCACGCAGGCCCGCCGAAGGTACTGCGCCAGTCGTTGGGCGGCAGCTCGCCCTGTTCACCCTTGCCGGGGCGGAAGTAGTAGCGGTCACGAGCCGGTGAACCGGGATCGGAGCTCAATGCCTGGCGAAAGAAGCGATGCTGATCGGAGGTGTGATTCGGCACGATGTCCAGAATCACTTTCAGCCCCAGTTGGTGGGCTTCGCTGATCATGGCGTCGGCCTCGGCCAGGTCTCCGAACACCGGCTCGATGTCGCGGTAATCGGACACGTCGTAGCCGGCGTCGGCCATCGGCGAGGGGTACCAGGGATTGATCCAGATCGCATCGACGCCGAGATCGGCAAGATAGGGCAAGCGACTGCGAATGCCCGCGATGTCGCCGACGCCGTCGCCGTCGGCGTCGACGAAGCTGCGCGGATAGACCTGATAGGTGACCGCACTGCGCCACCATGCCTGCATCTCGGGGGATTCCATGACTCACGACCGTAGCTGCAATCGCCGGTGAATTCCCGTGTCGGTGGGAAAAGCGCCACCTTCGGAATGCGGGATGTATCCCATGGAGGCTTCACGGCCGTTTCATCGAGGCTTCACACGGCGCGGCTTCGATGGAGCCATGTCCACAGCCACCAACTCCGGCCAGCGTCGGCCGAGCAAGGCCCTGCAGCGCCTGCGCGATATGCGACGCACCACCCTGGCTCGTCGAATCGTTCAACTCGGCTTCGCCGTGTTCATTCTGGTGACGGCCTTCAAGCATCAATCCGAGGAGGCTTCCGGTGCTGCCTCGGTCGATGCCCTGTGTCCTTTCGGTGCGGTGGAGACCCTGCTCACCTGGATGACCACCGGCACCCTGATCACCAAGATCCACACGTCGAACCTGGTGCTCGGGTTGGCCGTCCTGATCGCAATCCTGCTGGCCGGCAATGCCTTCTGCGGCTGGATCTGCCCGCTGGGCACCGTCCAGGACTGGCTGTGGAAAGCCGCCCGGGCCTTGCATCTGCCACAGTGGCGACCCGCCGAGCGCACCGACCGGGTGCTCCGCCAGGGACGCTTCGTGGTGTTGGGGCTGGTCATGCTGATGAGCTACTTCAGCGGACAACTATGGTTTGCCGACTACGACCCCTACGTGACCATCTTCGGACTGCGTTGGCTGTTCGAATGGAACGAGGTGATTGCGATTGCGGTCGGCATCACCGCGCTGGTCCTGCTCGGCTCCCTGTTCGTAGAGCGACTCTGGTGCCGCTACCTCTGCCCGCTCGGGGCGGTCTTCACCGTGCTGGGGCGGTTCAGCTTCCTGCGGATCCGACGCAATGCCGAGGTCTGTACCGATTGTGAGCTGTGCGACAAACCGTGTCCGGTGGGAATCACGGTCTCCCAGGCCGATCCGGCCGTACACCCCGACTGCGTCGGGTGTCTGGACTGCGTGGCGGCCTGCCCGGTGCGCGGAGCTCTCACCGTCGGGCCCCCCGTCGCGGTGGCCGCCCTGCTGAACAACTCCGAGAAAAGGACCAAATGATGAAGAAGAAGAGCAGATGGCTGCTGCCGCTGCTGTGGGTCGCAGTGATCTTCGGCACGGTAGGAGTCACCCAAGCCATGGGGCTGTGGCAGACCTCCGGACGCGAGCCCGTCGTCGCCAACCAGATGACCACCGCCGACATCAAGGGGTGGATGACGGTGCAACAGGTCGCGGACGGCCTCGGGGTGGACCCCACAGTGGTGCTGGGGGTGATCGGTGATCCGACCAACACGGTCACGGCGAGCACTGCACTGAAAGACATCGAGCCGATCGTGCCTGACTTCTCGGTGGTCGACCTGCGTACGGCACTCGACGAACAACTCTCCGGGACACCGACGCCCACCGATGAGTCGACCTGACCTGGTCCAGCACGCCGCTCAGCACCGCCAGTGGCAGCGTTGTCTCTGATCTGCGACAACGCTGCCACCGTGCTGCGAAATCCGTTTCCTAGATTGAGTCCCGAGGCGGTCGCAAACACTGCGCCCCAGGATTTGAGGAGACGTCATGAACGAGTCCAACTACACGATGCACGAGCCGGCACCGGCCTATTACCCGAATACCGTGAAGCCTCCGATGAACACTCTGGCTGTCGTATCCCTCATCACCGGCGTACTCGGCGGAATGGTCCTCCCGGTGGTCCTGGGTCACCTGGCGCTGGTGCGCATCGGCAAATCCGGAGAGCGGGGGCGCTCTGCTGCAATCATCGGATTGGTGCTCGGATACCTTCAGATCGCGGTCTTTGTGATTGCCTTCTGGGCGGGTCTTTTGGACGCCTAAACCGTGGCGAGCGGGGTCACCGCCGATGAGGCCATTCCGCCACTGATCGCACCTCGGGCGCAACCCACTATGCTTTCCGACCAGGCGCCCGAGGGAATGGCGAATCTGGGCCCAATCGGGGTGTACGACATGGTGCGATCGCACGGTGTACGAGAGTCGGGCGGGGCGACATGATGCGGGCAGGGCGAGCGCGGCGGTGGTTCGGCGGTTTGTGTGTCGCCATCCTGCTATTGAGCGGATGCAGCGTGGAACTGGTCTCTGCGAACGCACCCGACCAGCCGCCGGCGGATACTCAGAACCCGACGGTCAGTCCAACCACCGCAGTCGCCGGTGACGCGACCCCGGCAGCCGCATCGGCCCCTGCGGCCACCTCGACCTACTCCAAACCGGACAACCCGACCGAGAAGGATCTCGCCCGGCGGTCGTACTATGCCGACGAAATCGAGGTTACGACCGGCTGCCCGGGGGGAAAACTCACCCTCGACCAAAGCAGTCGGGTCACCGCGATCACCGAGGACTGCCATGAAGTGAGGGTGACGGCCCCATTCACGACCCTGCTCGCCGAGAAGATCGACATCTTGATCGTGGAGGACACCGCAAGTCTGGGCCACTTCATCATTCGTGAAATCGGAACTGCGCGCATCGAGGCTCCGTTCAACCACGTTTACTGGGATCGGGGCAAGCCGCAATTGAAGGTGACCGGCTTCCGTTGCGTTATCAAACCAAATCCGGTGTCGGAGTGAGCGATGGCTGAAGCAATCCGCGTGCTTTTGGTCGATGACGAATCGGCCATCACCGATTCGTTGGGTGCCTTTCTTTCCGATGCTGGATTCGACGTGCGCGTCGCAGACAACGGCATCGCGGCGCTGGCGGCAGCCGCCTCGTGGCGTCCGTCGATCATCGTGTGTGATGTGCTCATGCCCCGCCTGGATGGTCGTGGCGTGGTACGCGAGTTGAGGCAGCAAGGCGATTGGACGCCGCTGATCCTGCTCACCAAGGTGGACGCCACCCCCGAGCGTTCGGCAGCTCTGGACGAGGGCGCCGACGACTATCTGAGCAAGCCCTTCGATCCCGATGAACTGGTCGCTCGGATTCGCGCCGTACTGCGGCGCGCCACGGCTGGCGCACCACCCTTGAGTGCCGCTGACCGTCTGGTGGCCGGCGACCTGGTCTACGACCGCCGAGCCCGCCGCATCTGGCTGGCAGGTAAGGAGTTGGCGCTCACCCCGCGGGCATTGCTGCTGCTGGAATACCTGATGGGCAGACCCGGCGAAGTGCATTCCCGGGACCGGCTGCTGTCCACGTTGTGGGGCTTCGACTTTCCTGCCAGCACCCGGGCTGTGGATCACCGGATCGCCGAGCTGCGCCGGGTGTTGAACGACGACGCCGGTCGTCCACGGTTCATCGAGACCGTGCAGTCCCTGGGCTATCGCTTCGTGGCCAGAGTGGACCGAGCGTGAGATCTCTCACCGGGCGGATCCTGCTGGCGGCGATACCGTCGGTCCTCGGCGTCGTCGCGGCAATCATGCTCAGCCTGACCTATCCCGATGTTCTGGTGCGGGTGAGCACTTCCCCGTCGGCCCTGGCACTCGGGGTGGGCGTCGCCATCACCGGAATCGCCGTGATCGCCGTTGTCGTCGCACGGCGGTCCGCACAGCGCCGACACGCGCTGATGGTGTCCGGTGCGGAGCAAGCCCGGGTCGAGCACCAGGATTTCCTCGCCCGCCTGGACCACGAACTGAAGAATCCGCTCACTGCGATTCGAGCCGCGCTGGCCGCTCACGGCACCGAAGGATCGCCCCATCTGGAGATCGCCGATTCGCAGGCGCAACGGCTGGGCAGCCTGGTCAGCGATCTCCGGAAACTGTCAGGCTTGCAGTCACGACCATTGGAGTGCGAGCCGGTTGATCTGGGCGAAATAGTCGGGGAGGCTACCGAGGCGGTCAACACCGCCCTGCGTCAGCGCGGTAGCTCTCGTGAGTTCACCGTGGATTTTCCGACGGTCCCGTGGCGCATCCCGCCCGTTGAGGGTGATTCCGACCTGCTCTACCTTGCGGTGTTCAATCTCTTGGCCAACGCTGCCAAGTTCACCGGCGAAGGTGACTGTGTGGAGGTTCGGGCCAGTGAAGGCCATGGGTGGGTTTGGCTCGAAGTCGCCGACACCGGGATCGGCATCCCCGCCGATGATCTGCCGCATGTGTGGAGTGAGCTGGCTCGTGCCTCGAACGCTCTGGGGATCTCCGGCTCCGGGTTGGGCCTGCCGCTGGTGAAGGTCGTCGTCGAGCGACACGGCGGCCGGGTATCGGTGCGTTCCCGGGAGGGCGAAGGCACGGCAGTGCGGATTGAGTTGCCGGTGAAGCACCCGACCCCGGAACTTCGCTGAACTCAGTGCCGCTGTGAACGTATCGAGATTGAGACATGGCGGCGACGCGGCTGCGAAACCCCGCCGCTAGGTTCTTCCTAGATGCGGATGCAGCTCCCGAACTGGCAGGCACCGGGATTCCGCACCGCTACCGAGACATCCATGAGAGGAATCTGACATGAAGGAACCGCTGACTCGATCCACCAGCGACAAGATGATCGCCGGAGTATGTGGGGGTCTGGCGCGCTCACTGGGCTGGGACCCGACCTTGGTCCGTGTCCTGTGGGTGGTGACGAGCCTGCTGATCGGGCTGCCCGTCATTGCCTACATCGTGATGTGGCTGGCGGTCCCTGAGGACCAGGCCTGACCGTCCCCGATGGGGGCAGTACTCACCGCGCAGACTTCACGAAGCCCGGTCCCGACACGGGGGCCGGGCTTCGTGGCGTCCGGACGGTGCGCGCCAGCCCGGCGCGGTAGCCAGGTGGGTCGTTGGCGTCGTCAGCGGGCTCGGCGGAAGCGATTCGCGGGGCAGGTGGTAAAAACACGAATCTCGTCGCATTACGGGAGTAATGTGCGAGCTGTTACCCCTAGTGTGACACTGCACTGGCTTGTGGCGACCTTGGGGGACTTCGCCCGGTGGCACGAGCCCACACCGAAAGGACGACCGCCATTATGGATTTTTGGGGCTTTTTGTGGCTGATGATCTGGGGATTCTTCTTCATCATGTACCTGATGATCCTGTTCCAGATCATTCTCGATGTCTTCCGTGACAAATCAATGAACGGTGGGGTCAAGGCCCTCTGGCTGATCGCACTGCTGTTCATACCGTTGATCACTGCGCTGATCTACGTGATTGTTCGCGGCAAGGGTATGACCGAACGTGAGGTTGCTGCCGCGCAGCAGTCACGCGCGGCCACCGAGGATTACATCCGATCTGTCTCCGGCGCGACCGATCCCGCCGCGCAGATCGCCAACGCCAAGGCTCTGCTCGATGCCGGCACGATCACTCAGGCCGAGTTCGATCAGATCAAGGCAAAGGCGCTGGCCTGATCCAGTCGGGGTGATCCCGCGGCGAACGGGCCTGGTGGCCAGCTCCAGGTCGACCTGCCGCCGGCTATCGCCCCGTCTTGATGGCAGCGATGCTGTGGACGTCACCGACACCGGGGTGACACCTCTCTCCGGTGTCGGTGACGGTCCATAGCGATCAGTACCAGTAGTACGAAGGCATCCTTCACCGTCGCGCAACCGGGAGGAACCGATCATGGCGACACCTCAGGAGAACTCCACCGTCACCGAGCTCGAAGCGCGTCTGGCCGAACTCGAGCACGCCAACGCCCAGTTGGCGGCCGAACTCGCTTCCCGCACGCCACGGGCTCGCGCGAGAGGTCCCCGGTGGCGCGGCGCGGTAGCCGTGCTGTTGATCGTGATCGCCGCGCTCCTCACGCCGGCGGCGATCACCGCCGGTTGGGCGCGCGTCCTGCTCGGCAACACCGATAGCTTCGTTGCCACCTACGGGCCGCTCATTCACAACCCGAAGGTGCAGGCCTACATCAGCGAGGAAGTGGTGCTGGCCATCGAGCAGCAGGTCGATATCGATGCCTCCGTCAACGAGGTGATCGACGGCCTGCAGCAATCCATGCCCGATCGACCCAGGGTGAATACCGCGCTGGACCTGCTGCGTCAGCCCGCCATCGACGGTGTTCGATCCACTCTGTACAACGTCACCTACCAGGTGGTGTCCTCCGATGCCTTCGCCCAGGTATGGCAAGAGAGCCTGCGTCTCACCCACGATCAGGTGACCAATGCACTGTCCGGTGATCCCAACTCCAGCCTGGTGATCACCCGCGATGGACTCGGACTGAAGCTGGGGCCACTGATTGATCGGGTCAAGCAGTCGCTGGTCGACCAAGGATTCACCCTGGCCTCGCAAATTCCGGCCATCGACAAGACCATCGTGATTGCCAAAGCCGACTCGCTGGTGCAGGTACAACTGGCCTATCGGGCGGCGCTGGTCAGCGGCTATTGGCTGGGAATCGTGGTACTAGGTCTGCTGGTCGCCGCGGTACTGGTCAGTGTTCGTCGCTGGCATACGACCATCGGTGCTGCGGTGGGGCTCGGTCTGGGCGGCGCGGCCGTATTGGCCGGCGTCGGTGTCGGAAAAGTCGTGGCCCAGGCCAGCGTGCCCATCGAGATCATGCCCAACGATGTGTTGGTGATCTTCATCGATACCATCACCGGCGCGATCAACGACCTTGCCACCGCCACAGTGCTGCTCGCGATCGTGGTCGGGGTCGTGGCGTGGCTCGGCGGCCCGTTCCGGTCCGCGGGCAGGGTCCGATCAGCCTATGCCGGCCTCACCCAGAACCTGCGGGAGCGTGCTGATTCTCATGGCCTGAGCACCGGTAGGGCCGGCGAGTGGTTGTACAACCAGCGTGTGCTGCTACGGGTGCTGGTCGCCTTGGTCGCTGCCGCCGGCCTGGTGATGAGTCGGCCCATTTCGGCGCCGGTGGTTGTCACCACCGCCGTGGTGGCGCTGCTCGCCTTGCTGGTGTTGAGCCTGCTGCAACGACCACCCGGTGAGCCCACCGAACCCGCGGTCGCGGAGTCACTGCCCGAATCCGAGACTGAGGTCGAGTCGTAGGAGGCCTGTCATGACCGATCGTGCGTCCGAGGCTCCCGAGCCCAGCCCTCTCGACACCCCACCAGAGATTGATGAGCCAGCCGGACTCCGGGTGATGACCGATCCGGCCCATCCCTTTGCCAAGGCGTTCATCTCGACCATCGCGGTCCTGGTCGCGGTCGCGCTCGCTGCAGCGACGGTGACGCTGTCGTCGATCCTGATCATGGTCGGGGTTTCGCTGTTCCTGGCGTTGGCCCTGGACCCGGTGGTGTGCAAGCTGGAGGGTCGCGGTCTGGGTCGAGGTCGTGCCATCGGTGTGGTCTTCTCGGTGTTTCTGGCGCTGCTGGTGATCTTGGTGTTCTTCGTGATTCCGGCTGCGGTGAATCAGGTGATCCATTTCGCCCAAGCGGTTCCCGAATACATCGCGGCAATCAAGTCCTCGGATTGGTTCCACGGACTGGTGGCGTTCACCGGCGGACCGGACGCCTGGAACGCCGCGCTGGACAGTAGCCAGACCTGGCTGTCTGATCCAGCGCATCTGCTGGCAGTCGGAACCGGCGCGATCGCCTTCGCCTCTGGGGCGATCAATGCGATCTCGGTCACCATGATCGTGGCGGTGCTGACGCTGTACTTCCTGGCCTCGCTGGACGAGATGAAGCAGGCTCTGTACCGGATGACACCTGCCTACGGCCGTGAACGCCTGGCTGAACTCACCGAGAAGATCACGGGCGCCGTGGGCGGCTTCATCGCCGGCGGCATCACCTTGTCTGGCCTCAATGCGGCGTTCTCCTTCGTCCTGTTGCTGATCCTCGGGGTTCCCTATGCCGTGGTGCTCGCCATGGTGTCGCTCGTCGTCACCTTGATCCCCATGATCGGCTCGGTGCTGTTCTGGATCCTCGCCACCGCAGTGTCGCTGCTGTATTCACCGACTGCGGGGATCGCCTTCGCCATCGTGTATTTCATCTACATGCAACTGGAGGCCTACGTCATCACGCCCCGGGTCATGAACAAGGCCGTCGCCGTGCCCGGTGCCCTGGTTCTGATCGGCGCCATGATCGGCGGCGCTTTGCTGGGGCTGCTGGGCGCGTTGGTGGCGGTCCCGGTCACCGCCTCGGTGCTGCTGGTCATCCGGGGGGTCTACCTGCCGTACCAGGACGCCCGCGTCACGCGACCGGACCGGGCACACCTCGCCGTAGACCAAGGCGACGTGGTTGTCGAGGACTGAGCCAGGTCACTGCCCATGAGAGTGGTGTTGGCGCCCGATTCCTTCAAGGAGTCGATGACCGCTGCCGAGGCAGCTGCGGCGATGGCTCGCGGCGTCCGACAGGTCTATCCCGACGCTCAGTGCATCGCCAAACCGCTCGCCGACGGCGGCGAAGGAACTTTGGCCGTATTGTCGGCGGCGCTGGCTGCCGACCTGATTAGCGTCGACACTCAGGATGCCCTCGGACGCCCGATGCGGGCTCCGCTGGGGCTGACCGGCTCCGGGACGGCCATTATCGAAGCAGCCACCGTCATCGGATTGGCGCAGCTTCCCGCCGCCGAGCGGCGCATCGAGCGTGCGTCCAGCATGGGGTTGGCTGCGCTGATCCGTGCCGCACTGGACGCCGGGTCGACCCGCATCATCATCGGATTGGGCGGCACCGCGACCTGCGACGGCGGCGCTGGTCTGCTCGCCGGTTTGGGGGCTCGGCTTCGTGATGCCTCTGGGCGTTCACTGCCGCCGAATCCGGTCGGTCTGGCAGGACTGGCCGAGGTGGACCTCCGCGGGCTGGACCCCCGACTGTCGGCATGCCAGATCGTGGCGGCCAGCGATGTCACCAATCCACTGCTCGGGGCCGACGGTGCTGCCACCGTCTTCGCTCCGCAGAAGGGTGCTGATGCCCAACAGGTGCGGTGGTTGGAGGCAGGCCTGACCCGCTGGGCCGATGTGCTGGCCGCAGCTGGGGCCGGAGACCTGAGGGATCGACCTGGGGCCGGTGCGGCCGGTGGCTTGGGGGCGGCGCTCCTCGCGTTGGGCGCTGTGCTGCGCAGCGGTAGTGAACTGATCGCCGAGGCCATCGGACTGGACGCCGCCATCGACGGCGCCGACCTGGTCCTCACCGGTGAGGGTTCGCTGGACGGTCAGACCGCCGCGGGTAAAGCCCCATTGGGCGTGCTGCGCATCGCCGCCGGACGCGACGTCCCCGTGTTGGCCTTCGGTGGACGGGTACGTGATCGGGACCGTCTTGACGAGTTGGGCTTTGCTGAGTTGATCAGCCTGAGCGATGACAGCGATGCCCCGCCGACCGCAGCCGAGTTGGCGCTGGGCGCCGAACGGCTCGAATACGTTGTTTCGATGATTCTGGCTCGGCGCCGGGACCGTGCGGACTAGGCTTCCCTGACGTGGATACCCCTGAGAAGCAGCTCACGCCCAAACAGACCGCCTGGGCTTACCTGATCGCCGGCATTGTCTGCCTGCCGATCAGCTGCTTCTATCTGTACTGGGACATGTCCGGCGCTCCCGGTGCCTGGTCGGTCGTGTTCGGCTGGGCCGCCGTCGCAATGAGCCTGGTGGCGCTGTGGCGTGGCATCACGGGGCTGCGGCGCTTGAAGTAGACCCGGTCGGGGTGTGCGGCCCGGGCGATTAGGGACGCGTCAACGTGATCCCGGTGAATTGCCGGGAGCGGATAGAAATCCCCATCGCGAGATTGTTGTTCACTGTTCCCCTATGAGGATGGAACAATCGGAGTCTCGTACTCGCGGTGGAAACCCGAAGCGGGTTCAACAGGGAAAGCACACAGGGCGGCGGAGGTCTCAGGGGTGTTGCAGTGATCGGGGTCGCGACAGGGGCGTGCACGGATGTCGGTGCGGTGCGCTCACTCAATGAAGATCGCTCCTACGTGGGCACGCACCTGTGGGCGGTGGCCGACGGCATGGGCGGGCACGCCGCCGGTGAGGTCGCAAGCGACATCGTGGTGTCGCAACTCCGGGAGCTCGACCGTGACCATCTGGAGCAATCGAGCATCGTTGAGGTCCTGATGCAGGCGAATCAGACCGTCCTCGACTACGGCCAGCGACATCCTGAAGCAGCGGGCTTGGGCTCGACGGTCACGGGGTTGGCGAGGGTGGACATCGGCGGCGCCGAGCATTGGGCGGTGTTCAATGTGGGCGACTCCCGGGTGTATCGGGAGTATGAGGGTGTCTTGTCGCGGGCTACTTTGGATCATTCCGAAGTCGAGGAACTCATCCTGCAGGGAATCATCACCGCGGACCAGGCTCGGCATCACAGCGCGCGCAGCGTGGTGACCCGGTCCATCGGGACGCTACCGGCACCGCAGGTCGATGTGTGGGTACTGCCGCAGACCCCTGGAGAGCGCTTTGTGATCTGTTCGGACGGCCTGACCAACGAACTCACCGACGATGAGATTGCACAGATTCTGAACCGCTATGACGATCCTGAGCTTGCCGCCAAAGAGCTGGTGGACCGCGCCTGGCAAGCTGGCGGACATGACAACATCTCGGTGGTGGTCGTCGCCGTCGCCGACGATGATGACCGGACCGACGTGGACGAGATCACGAATCCGCGATCCAGTCTTGCCGCCGGGGGGAGTCAGGGATGACCGAGCACCTGGTCCGGTACCAACCCGGCGATGCGGTTGCCGTGGTGAACGAGCGAACCGCGGTCCTGCTGGACCTGCCTGCGACTGACCCGCTGGTGAACCGCATCGTGGAGCTGGTCACCGACGGTGCCGGTATCGAAGATGTGCTCGATGCGATGGTCTCCACCGGTTTGAAATCGCTGGCCAGTTTCGGGGCCTTCCAAGTCACTTCGGCCGGTGTCCGGATGGTGGTGCGGGGACGGGTGAGCGGTAGCGTCGGGGCTCTCGCCGGGCTGCACGCCGAGCACACCATGTGGCACGACACCTGGCAGCCTGGCGAAACGGCGGCGGCCCTGCACCTGGCGGGATCCGCCGACGGCCACGAACTCGTCATCGACCGGGGCGCGGTGCTGGCCGGTGCGGTCTACTGCGGGGCACCTCAGGCCACCGAGCCGGCGATAGCGCCAGCAGCGGCGACGCGGATACCCACGCTCGCCTCCGAAGCGGAACATCCTGGTTCGACTCCCGCACCGGTGGTGGCTGCAGCGGCCGCGGCGAAGCCTGCGCCGGTCGACCCTGCACCGGTCGACTCCGTAGCCGCCGATCCCGTACCGGTCGCCGAAGCCGACGTCGACGCGGCCGCCCTGGCTGAAGAGCCGATCGACGGTGACGCTTTCGCTCACCTGTTCGGTGCCACCCAGCTGCCACCGAAAGCCGGAGCCGAGCCGACGGCCGCAGCCGACCCGCAGTCCGCTGACGGTACGCCCGGCGACGACGGCACCGTGCTCGATCCCAGCGCGACGATGGACGCACCGCTGACCATCTCGACTGAACAGCTTCCCACCGAGCCGGGCCCGTCGCCGGAGCCGAAACCCGCCGCGCTGATCACCGGCATGCCGTGGGCCGTTGAGCTGCCGCCGACCGAGCCGGAGCCGCACCCCGTTCGCCAGCAAGTCTCACCTGCTTCGGCACCCGTCCCTACTCCGGCCGTATCGGCACCCGTCCCTACGCCGGCCCCGCCGGCACCACTGCCCACCTCGGCGAGCCCGCAGCCGGTTCCCGGCCCGATCGCACCGCCGCCACCGGCCACCGGCGAACCGGTCACCGAGTCCGGCAGTGACCGGACGGTGAATCGTTCGGCGCTGATGGGACTGCCGCCGGTGGTGATGGTGGTCGCAGCCCGGTGCGCCGATGGCCATCTCAGCCCTGCCTACGCCGGGAGTTGTCGAGTGTGCGGCGGCACCATTCCGCAACAGCAGCCCGTCGAGATTCCCCGGCCAGTGCTGGGTCAACTGCGGTTGTCCACCGGGGGTGTGGTGAGCCTGGATCGAGCGGCGATTCTGGGTCGCAACCCGCGGATCCCGACCGGCTACGCCGGCGAACAGCCGAATCTGGTGCGGCTATCCGATCCCGACAAGGACGTATCGGGCCAGCATTTGGAGGTGAGCCTCGACTACTGGAACGTGATGGTGTGCGATCTGGGCTCTACCAATGGCACTGAAGTGATCCTTCCCGGAGCCATGCCGGTGGTATTGCGACCCAATGATCCGGTGATCATCGAGCCGGGGACCCGTGTCGTGCTGGCCGGGAGCATCAGCTTCGTGTTCGAGGTGATGCCTTGACCAAATCCGACATTCCACCAGACATCGTGGGGCTGTCCTTCATCCGCAAGCTCGGACGCGGCGGCTATGCCGATGTCTTCCTCTACGACCAGGCCACTCCGCAGCGCAAAGTCGCGGTGAAGGTGCTGCGGGAGACCGGACTGTCGGCGGCGACTATTGACCGCTTCACCGCGGAGGCCAACGCCATGGCCCGGCTGGAACACCCCTACATCGTTCCGGTCTACACGACCGGAACCACCGTGGATCATCGGCCCTACCTGGCCATGATGTACTACCCGCGTCCCAGTCTCGCTGAACGGGCGCGGGCCGAACGGTTCTCCGTCGCAGAGACGCTCAAGCTGGGTATTCAGCTGGGTGCTGCGGTCGAGACCGCTCATCGGGCCGGATTGCTGCACCGTGACATCAAACCGGCCAATGTGCTCACCGACGCCTACGGACGGCCCGGGCTGACCGACTTCGGAATCGCCGGCCAATTGGCCGCCGGCGACGAGGACGATGTCGGGGTGTCGGTGCCCTGGTCGCCGCCCGAAACCCTGTACGCCACCGCACCGGCCAGCGTCCGATCCGATGTGTATTCGCTGGCCGCCACGCTGTGGCACCTGCTGGTGGGCCGCTCACCGTTCGAGGTGCCGGGCGGCGAGAACACCCCGTTCGCCCTGATGCGTCGAATCCGCGATGTGCCCGCACCGTCCACCGGGCGAGCTGATGTTCCGGCCTCCCTGGACCGGCTCCTTCGCGCGGCCATGGGCAAGGACGCCGCAGTACGGCCGAGCAGTGCCTTCGAATTCGTCGGCGCACTGCAGGCCATCGAGCAGGAGATGCGGCTACCGCGCACACCCTTGGAGCTGGCCTCGGCCGAACACCACAGCAATCAGGCGCGCGCCTATGACGGTGGCGACCGCACCCAGGTGCGCGCACCGCAGCGGATCAGTCCCGACAGCGCGCTACCGCCGGTCATCCCGGCATCGAGCGCAGCCTCGGAGGCGGATCCGGCCGCGCAGGAGACGCGGCGCTCCCATCGCCCAGTGGCGCCGATCGCGGCCTATGACGAGCACGTTATTGGGGAGACGGTGCTCCGTGGCGCGCCGGATTCGTCGGAGGTCCCTGCAGTTCCTCCTGCCCCCCGGACTCGCTCGATTCTGGTCGTGGCGGTCGGCCTCGCGGTGGTGGGTGTCCTCGTCGGTATTGGCTGGGTCGTGGTGACACAGCCGCAGCCGCAGCGACCTGACCCGACCGTGTCCGTGACGGCCCCGCCGCCGGACGTCGACCAACCGATGCCGCCACCGGGCACCCCGATGGTGAAGTGCACCCGGAAGAGCACCCTCGTGCGGTGCTCTTGGACGTACTCCAATGCGTTGCCTGATGACCAGTTCGAGTGGCGCCCCGCCGGGAGCAACCAACGGATTCCCACCAAGAAGGCCTCGGTGAGTTTCACCAGCCACAGCCCCGCGTGCATCGAGGTGAGAGTGATCCGCAAGGACGGCTCATATGTCGCCAATGATTGGACGAAAGGATGCTCGAAATGATCCCAGCGCTCACCGTCGATTACTGCGGCGAGGAGTACCTGCCTGACCCGGCGCAGCGCTTCACGATCGGCCGTGAAGGCGATCTGATGCTGGACGATGACAATCCCTTCCTGCACCGGCTCTTCCTGGTGATCTATCAGCAGTCGGAGCTGTGGTGGCTGGAGAATGTCGGCTCGCAGCTGTCGGCAACCGTCGCCGACGGCAGTGGCACCTTCCAGGCGTGGCTGGCACCGGGCGCCCGGCTGCCGCTGGTCTTTCCCTCCACCGTCATCTGGTTCACCGCCGGACCAACCACCTACGAATTCGACCTCCATGTCAGTGAAGTGCCCTTCGAACGGGTACCCATCACCGAAAGCAGCGATGGTCAGGTGACGCTGGGCCCGGTGACCCTCACCGGCGAGCAGAAGCTGCTGCTGGTCGCTTTGTGCGAGGATCTGCTCAGCCGTCGCAAGGTCGGCGCCGGGGCGGTGCCCCAGTCGGGCCAAGTGTCCAAGCGACTGGAATGGTCGGTCACGAAGTTCAATCGCAAGCTGGACCTGATCTGCGAGAAATTCACCGAAGCCGGGGTCCAAGGACTCCGCGGCGGAGTGGCCGGGGCAGCGTCCAGCCGCAAGGCCCGCCTGATCGAGTACGCGATGGCGGCCCGCATCGTGACCGTCGACGATCTGGAGTTATTGCCACCGCGACGGCGCTGACAAACAGTGCGGGTACCGCAACCACCACCCCGGGTTCGGTGCCTACCAGGCAGGAACGCGTTCGGGGCCGGGAGTAGCGACAGTCCGGAGGTTTCGGGAGTGGTCAACAAACTGGCGCGGCGGGCCGAACGTTGGTTCCTGCCCGGCGTTGCCGCGGTCGCGGTCATCGCGCTCGTGGTTACTGCGGCGGTGTCTCACGGCTTCCCGGTTCGCGAACTGGATCTCAATGACACCGGCATCTGGATCTCCAACGATGCTGACGGCGAACTGGGCCGGATCAACAAGGCGGTGAGCGCCCTGGATGCCCGGTTGGGTCCACCGGGTGCCCGTGCTGCGAGCTATCAACTCGACATCGTGCAAGACGGCAACTTCGTGCTGGGGTGGCATCAATCCAACGCCACCGCTTTCCAGATCGAGACTGCGTTGGCAAAACCGGCCGGTAACACCGAGGTTGCCGTCGATTCGACCGGTTCGCTGATGGCAGGTGGCGGCACCGTGGCGAAGGTTGATCATGCCGGTCGGTTGTGGGCTACTCGCTATGACCCGCTGACTGGCGACGTGAATCTGGGTGCGCTGGACTCAGCAGCCAAGCCACTGGCCGAATTGGGGCTTCCCGATGATGCGGCGGCAGGCTCGGTCGCGCTGACTGTGACGCAGAGTGGCACTGTCGAGGTCGTCGGGGCCAACCAGCGTCGAATCACACTGCGCCCCGACGGCGTGGCCTTTGCCGACCCGGTGCTCAGCGACGCGCCGCAGGTGAACAAGGCGGCCCTCACTACAGTCGGCGATCAATTGGTGATGCTTGATACCGACACCGGCCAGCTGGTATTGCCCAATGGGAAGGTCGTCACGCTGCCCGTCGACCAATCGCCACGCCTGCAGCAGCCCGGACCGGCGGCTGATTGGGTGCTTGTTGCGACCAGAACCGCACTGCTGCGGGTGGGGCTGAGCGATGGCTTGGTCAATCCGGTGGACACCGGTGGAAATGGCGAACCGGCTGCTCCGGTGCGGCTGGCCGGATGCGACTTCGCTGCCTGGTCCGGTGTCGGTCGGGTGTCGCGCGCCTGCGATAACACTGGCCTCGAAGTTCAGCAAGTGGATCGAAGCGGCGGCCTGATCCGCCCGGTGTTTCGGGTGAATCACTCGCTGATCCTGCTCAATGATCAGGCCAACGGCCGGGCTTGGGATCTCGATACTCAGCGCAGCGTCGACAACTGGCCCGACCTTCGCCCGCAGGCGAACCAGCATCAGGAGACCAAGCAGACGACCCGCAGTGCCGACGCCAAGCCGCGTGCAGTCGATGACGATCTGAAGGCCCGGCCTGATCGCACCACCGTGCTGCACCTGTTGGACAACGACCTGGACTCGGTGGGTGGAGTCCTGGCGATCACCTCGCTCGACACCAAGGCGCTGCCGAAGGGGGCCGGCGCGCACATCTCGCCCGACGGCCAGACCGTGCTGTTCTCGCTGCCCAGTGGCACCGCCCGGGCCCGGTTCACCTATGTGGTCTCCAACGGCACTGCCAGTGATGAAGGTGCTGTCGTGGTGAGTAATGCCGGCAGTCAGGAATCAGCCCCGCACCTGCGTCCCCACTTTCAGCCGATCCGCTATGCCGCTGCGTCTTTCGCCACCTTGGCTATCCCGGTGTCGACCGATTGGCGCGACGACGAGGGCGATCCTGTGACCGTCCTCAGCGCCAGTGCCGAAGATGGTTCTGCCATTCCGGTGACCAGTGATGGCGTGATCAACTTCACCGCCGACGCCGAGCCTGTTGAGTCCACCCGGCGGATCAGCTATCAGGTGACCGACGGCTCAGCCGGGATGACCGCCAACGCGACGGTGAATGTGCGGGTGCTGGCTGCGCGCAAGTCGGTCACGACGGTCCCTGCGGTGGCCCAACCGGACATCGCTCGCGGCGAGGTGGGCAAGCCGATATCGATCATGCCGCTGGCCAATGACATCCCCGGAGCGGATCCGCGGGATTTGTCGGCCCGGCTGACGCTCAACGCAGAGGTGTCGGGCAAAGCCAACGTCTCGGTGAGCACCGACATTCGCAGTGGCCAGGTACTCGCCGTGGCTCAACGCGCAGGCTCCTACTTCCTCACCTACTCGGTTGCCTTCGGCAATGCGCCGGTGGCGAGCGGACGCATCCGGGTAGATGCGGCGGCGGCCGCAGACGCCGACCGTCCAGTGGCGATGCCCGACCAGGTGGCCGTCCGTGGTCAGACGCCGGTGCTGGTCGATGTCTTGGCCAATGACTACGACCCGGCGGGCGGCCTGCTCACTGTGCAGGCAGCTGATCCAGCGCAGCCGACCCAGGTGGCGGCTCAGGTCGTAGCGGGTCGCTGGCTTCGCATTCTGCCGACGGACACCCTTTCGCCGAACCCGCAGGCTGTGCACTACACGATCTCGAACGGCAGCAAGGAGGCATCCGGCGACGTCCTGCTCACCCAGCTGCCGGCTGTGAAACAGGATGCGGTGCTCGCCCGCAACGACAACGCCGTGGTACGAGTCGGGGATTCGGTGCTGATCCCGGTCTTGGCCAACGACAGTTCCCTATCAGGCCAAGCCCTGTCGTTGACGACAGACGGCTTGGGTGCCGCCCGCGACGGCGAACTGCCGGTCGCTGATCCGTCCCGCAGCGCCACCGAGGATCAAGGCGACGTTGGCAAGGCCTATGTCTGGGGTGGCCAGGTGCGTTACGTCGCCCCGGCCACCGCCACGGGAACCCGGCAGGTGATGATCTCCTACACCGCGCAGACCAGTTCAGGGGATACCGCCCAGAGCCAGGTGATGGTGACCGTCAAACCCGAGCCGAGCGCCGACGAACCCGACCAGCCACCCAATGCCGGAAGTGTCGAGGCCCGAGTGGTGGCCGGCTCGCGGGTCAAGATTCCGATCCCGACCTCTGGACAGGATCCCGATGGCGACACGGTCACCGTGGTGGGCATCGCGGCGGCCCCGAAACTGGGCCGAGTCGTGGCCACTGATCCCAAGAGCATCACCTACGAGGCCTACCCGGCCGATGGCCTGGTCGGCACCGACAGCTTCAGCTATCTGGTGACCGACCGCTATGGCCGCACTGGCTCCGGCAGCATCCGGGTGGCCGTCTGCGGTCCAGGCCAGACCCAGCCACCGGTGGCCATCGACGATGTGATCACCGCGGCGCCCGGCGCCCAAGTCGAAGCGCATGTGCTGGCCAACGATATGGTCGCCGTCGACGATCAGGTCTCGATCACCGACCTGGCCAAGCTCAACCAGCCCCTGCCGAACTGGGCGTCCTTGGACGGCTCCACCGGCCCGATCTCTGCCGAGGCGCCCGGAGCTTTCGATCAGCCGCGGGTAATCAACTACTCATTGGTCGGCAATGGTGGCACCGGGCCGGTGGCCTCGCTGAAGATCCTCGCCAAGGAGGGATTCAACAATCCCCCCATCGTGGTGGACCAAACGGCGACCACCTCCGGTGAGCTGGCCACGGCGCATCTGCTCGATCGAGCTTGGGACGTTGACGGGCCTGTGGCGGCGCTGACTCCCGAAGTGCTGACCTCCGTCGAAGGTCTCACGGTGGTCGGTGATGAAGTCACTGTTCCGGTACTCGACCATCCCCAGGCCATTCCCTTCCAAGTCACCGACGCCGGTGGTGCGGTGAGTGCGGCGGTGCTCTATGTCCCCACCGGAGTCGCTGGCGCACCGCGATTGCGCGGTGGCGGTCGAATCGAGCTGCCCAGCGACGCGTCGCGAACTTTCGCCGTCTCCGACTTCGTAGAATCCCCGCGCACCCAGATCGTGCGCATCACCGGTGCCCGGATCGAATCGTCGCCGCTGGAGTATCTCGCCGCCGAGATCGTGGACGCCACGCACTTCACGCTCACCTCCTCCGGCGGCTATGTCGGTCCGGGATCGGTGAGTGTGGAGGTGATGGATGCCGAATCGCAGACCGATGATGGCGTTCTCACCGCCCTGGTCTCGATCCCGGTTCAGGTTGGTGACCCCACCCCCGTGCTGCGGTGTCCGAGCACTCCCCAAGAAGTGGTGCAAGGCGGTGAGATCAAGAATCTGGACATCACATCGCTGTGCCACGTGTGGCTTCCCGATCCGAACGGCGCCGCCGCGGTGACGTTCGACGCGCAATGGAAGGAGCCCATCGACGCGGTGACGGCGTCCAGTGATGGTGCTCGGGTTCAGGTGCAGGCTTCGGGGGCTGCCACCGGGGGGAGCCAGGGAAGTCTGACAATCACCGTGCCGGGGACGAGCGCGAAACCGGCCACCCTCACAGTGGTGGTCACCGCAGCACCCCCGCCACAACTGCGCTCCATCAGGCTGACCGACATCAAGGCCGGAACGCCGGTGCCGATCTTCATCGCGTTGGACTCCCCCCTGCTGGATGCCCGAACGAAAGTGCTGCTGGTCGAGCAGACCTCCGGCGGCGCGGCCACCGCGACCCACGACGACACCTCGGTGGTCATCACTCCCGACCCGCAGACGTTCGGGGAGGTGACTTATCGCGTCCGCGCGACCGACGTGGCGTCCGACCCGAACCGTAAGGATCGGTGGGTGGAAGCAACCGTCACCGTGGTGGTGTACGCCCCTCCCGATGCGCCCGGTCGCCCCCAGGGCGGGCCTGACGTGCAAAGCCACGCCGCCACGATCTCCTGGCAGCCGGGCAATGCGAACGGTGCACCCATCGACGACTACGAGGTTCGGATCAAGAGCGGTCCGGGCAGCGGTCGTGTCACCAGTTGCCGTTCCACCCCCTGCCAGATCCGTGGCCTGAGCAATGGTGATGCGGTCACCCTCGAGGTGCGCGCCCACAACAAGGCGGATTGGTCGCCGTGGAGCAGGCCGTCGGCCCCGATCACCCCCGATATTGCGCCCGGCTCGCCTGCCTGGGTGAAGATCGCCGACCCTCAGGATTCGTCAGTGCTGGTGTCGTGGGGGCCGATTTTCAACGACGGATCGCCGCTGACAGTCATCCACGTCATGGTGGACGGCGTTGACCATAAGGTCGCGGCGAGTGCGACCAGCCTGAGAGTGACGACGCCGTCGAACAACCAGCGCTACACCTTCTCGGTCGCGGGGGAGAACTCCTACGACATCGGCCCGGCGGTCGCACGGCAGGGGCAGTCCTCGGGCAGGCCCACGGGGTTGACCGTGGCCACCCCGCGTCCGCAGAGCTCGGTCGGGTCCACGACCCGCGTTGCTGTGTCGTGGGCACTCGCTTCTGCCGAAGGACCTGCGCCGGTCACCTACAGCGTGGTTCGCAGTGATGGCAAGAACATCTGCGGCGGTGCCACGGCGATGAGTTGCATCGACGACAAGGTGGTCTTCGATGGAAGTCGCTACAACTATCGCGTGACCGCCACCAATGCCACCGGCGGCAGTACCCATTCCGCGAGCGCGTCGTCGCCGCAATGGACGGCCACCGGCACGCCCGACGATTGGGAATCGTGGAAGGCCACCCCAACCGGTGCCGATGGCAAGATCTCGCTGGAGTACACCGTCCCGGCGTCGCGCGGTGCCAGTTCTACGGTGAGCCTGTTGAAGGACGGCGCACCGTTCCGGTCGTTGCCGGCTGCAACGCCCAGCGGTGGCGGGGTGAACACCACCCTGACTGGACTGACCAACGGCGACTCCTATTCCTTGTCGTTGCGGGTGTGCAATGAGGCGGACAACTGCACGACGTCGGCTGCGCATACCGTGACGCCCTACGGGCCGTTGAGAAAGCCGACCTTCACCGCAGACGTCACCGGCGACGTTCTCACCGTGGACGCGTCAGGCAGCGGCAACGGTGCCAATGCCAAGCTTCGGGTGACGGCGGGCGGACAGAGTTGCGAAACCGGTTCGAGCGCAGGATCCCTCTCCAAGCGTTGCTCCTGGTCGATCGGGTGGAGCACGACGGTGACTGTGGTGGTGACGGTGATCGAAACGAGTTCCTATGGTCGCGCCAACGCCCAAGACAGTCGTGATGCGAGCTCCGGCGCCAAGCCGATCCCGCCGCCAGAGGTGATCGTCACCCAGGGTGCTCAGGCGAGCATCTCGAACAGCACCTACCAATGCACGTCGAGTCGATGTCACTGGGTGGTCGTGGAACTGCGGAACTTCGGCGGCACTGCGACCTGCCGAATCAGTGATAGCGATTTGTTCGGCGCGTGGGGTAACTCCTGGACGCAGGGCAATGTGGTGAACACCACCGACAAGTTGTATGGCGGGTATTGGATCGAAGTGACTTGCGGTGGTGTTTCCAGCGGTCATGTGCCCTGGGGCGGATAACGACAGGGTCAGGAAACGGGAGTGCCCTGCCCATTTTCTGCGATGGTGCGGACCGAGTGGATAGAACTATCCGCGCTGTCCGTCTTTCGGATCCCGGGGTTTGACCGCATTTGAGAGAACGGTATGCTCGCAACGACTTGTTCGGGTTGACCATGTGCGGGGGCTGGCGCTTTGACTAGGGTTTTTACGACGCGAGCGGTGAAGCTGCTGCCGACATTCTTGGTTGCCGGTGTGGTGCTTTCGCTGGTCTGGTGGGCTGTGGCGGCGCAGGGCTATCCGATGCGGGAGTTGGATCTGAATGACACCGGAATTTGGATCTCAAACAATGCTGGTGGTGAGTATGGGCGGATCAATAAGGCTGTGAGTGGACTGGACGCCCGGTTATCGCCGCCGGGCGAGCGGGCGTCCAGCTATGAGTTGGACATCCTGCAGGATGGAAATGCGGTGCTGGGCCGGGACGAGTCTGGCGCGACGCTGACCCCGGTCGATACCGCAACCGGCAAGCCTATTGCTGAGCAGGGCATGGGTGTGGATGCCACGGGGCAGGTTCAGGTTCGTGGTGGCACCGTGGCGGTGCTGGACCGTACTGGGAAGCTGTGGGTTCGTGGTTATGACGCGTTGACCGGTCCGGCGGAGCTCTCGGGAATGGGTGGGGACAACCAGCCGACCGCCGATCTGGGGCTCGCTGACAAGGATGTCAAAGCCTCGTTGGCAGTGGCTGCGGATGGCACGGTGTACGTCGCAGATACTCGGGGCCGACTGTTGACGATCCGCGCCGATGGGGCGGCTTACTCGGTGGCCGAGTCCGCTGGCTGGGAGGGCCTGGGCTCGATAGCAATTACCACAGTAGGCCAGGCCGTTGTCGCCTTGGATGTCACGACTGGCAGGCTGTTTCTGCCCGATGGGAAGTCGGTGGCCGTGGCGGTGGATGAAGTGTCGCGGTTGCAGCAGCCAGGCCCTTCGGCGGACGGGGTGCTGCTGGCTTCAGCGAAGGCGCTGGTTTGGGTGGGGTTGGCTTCGGGCCAGGTATCCACCATCGATGGTGGTGGCGATGGTGCTCCGGCCGCACCGGTTCGGTTGGCCGGGTGCGATTTCGGCGCGTGGGCCGGGGTCGGCCGAGTGGTGCGTTCCTGTGATGGTGCCAGCGCCGAGGTGCAGCAGGTTGACCGAACCGGTGGGTTGATCCGTCCGGTGTTTCGGATCAACCATTCGTTGATTCTGCTGAATGATCAGGCCAATGGGCGCGCGTGGGACTTGGACACTCAAACCAGCATCGATGACTGGCCGCAGGTCACCCCGAAGGGCTCTCAAAGCGAGCAGCAGGAGGCCCAAGCCGAGCCGTCGGATGCCAAGCCGCATGCCGTCGACGACGACCTGAAGGCTCGTGCGGACCGAACGACGGTATTGCACTTGCTGGACAATGACACCGACACCGCCGGCGGCATCCTGTCCATCCAATCTCTCAATACTGCCGGCGTTCCGGACGGTGTGGATCTTGAGGTCTCTCCCGACGGTCAAACAGTGAAGCTGTACTTGCCTGACGGGGTGCCTCTGGTGAGGTTCGGGTACACCGTCTCCAATGGCCGGGTGTCCGATGAGGGCCAGGTTATGGTGCGTGATGCTGGCAGTCAGGAGACCGCGCCGTACCTATTGAAGACAGTGACCTCTTCGCGGTATGTGGTGACGTCATTCGGGACGGTGTCGATGGCGGTGCTCCCGAACTGGCGCGATGCTGAGGGCGATCCGGTCAGCGTGGTGAGCGCCAGTGATCAGGATGGTGCAGCGGTGGCTGTCACCACCGACGGGATCATCGAATATGCCGCTGGAGAAGTGGCGTCCGACCAGGTACGAACGGTCAACTATCGGGTCAGCGATGGTGCCGGATCCGAACCGAGGAAGGCCTCCGTCAAAGTCCGAGTGCTGGCCAGGAAGTCGACCGCTGCGGTCGCTGCGGTCGCCGAACCGGACACCGCGCGCGGTCAGGTGGGCGAGCCGATCACCGTGTTTCCGCTGGCCAATGACCTTCCCGGGGCTGATCCGCGGAATCTGAACGCCAAGCTCACTGTGAATGGCCCGGTGGCGCAGAAGGCGAACCTGTCGGTGACTACCGACACCAAGACGGGCAAGGTTCAGGTGGTCGCGTCCCGGGAAGGGCCCTACTTCCTGTCGTATTCGGTGGCATTCGGTTCAGCCGCGGTCGCGAAGGGCACGATCCGCATTGATGCGTTGCGTCGGGGTGCTGATGGTCCGGTGGCGATGCCCGATCAGGCGACCGTTCGCGGACAGGCGCCGGTATTGATCGATGTGCTCGGCAACGATTACGACCCCGGCGGCGAGCTTCTCACGGTGCAGTCAGTCACCCCGGCCAAGCCAGGCCAAATCACGGCTCAGGTCATCTCGGGTCGCTGGGTGCGGATACTGCCCAAAGTCGGGGGTCTGGCCCCGAATCCGCAGGTGTTGCACTACCGGATCACCAATGGGTCTCAGAATGCTGATGGTGATGTCTTGATCACTCAGCTGCCCGGGCTTGAGACCGATGTGGTGTTGGCGAACAATGACTCCGCCACAGTGCGGGTGGGCGATTCGACTCTGATCGATGTGCTCGGCAATGACAGGTCGGTGTCCGGCCAGCGGCTCAGCCTTGTTACCGATGGCCTCGGCACCGATGCCGATGGTGTGTTGCCGATTGTTGATCCGGCGTTGCCGGCTGATGCTGATCAAGGCGATGTCGGGGTGGCGTATGTGCATGGCGACAAGGTGCGGTACGTGGCTCCTGCCACGGTGGCGGGCAATAGGCAGGTCGTCGTTTCTTACACTGCACAGACTGCCGATGGTCAGACTGCGCAAAGCCAGGTGCTGGTGACGATTCGTCCCGAGCCCAATGCTGATGATCCGGATCGGGCTCCGAGCGCGGCCAGCGTGGAGACCCGGGTGGTGGCCGGCTCGCGAATCAAGATCCCGATCCCGACGTCGGGTCAGGATCCGGACGGCGATACGGTGACGGTGACCGGCCTCAACTCCGCACCCGCATTGGGACGAGTTCTGGGCCACAGCCCGAACAGCATTACCTACGAGGCTTACCCGACCGTCGGCATGGTCGGCACGGACAGCTTCGACTACGTGGTCTCCGACAAGTACGGACGCACCGGTGTCGGCACTGTTCAGGTGGCAGTTACTGATCCGGGACAAACCCAAGCGCCGGTGGCCATTGACGATCACTTCACTGCAGCGCCTCGAACCACCGTGCATGCCAATGTGTTGGTCAACGACTACATCGCCAGAGACGACCGAGCCAATCTCGCCGATCTCGCCCGGGTGAACTCACCAGTTCCCGATTCGGTGTCGGCTGAGTCCGAGGTTGGCCCGATCACGGTGACTGCGCCGGGAATCAAGGCCCAACCGGTGGTCTTCAACTATGCCTTGGTCGGAAACGGCGGCACCGGACCGGCGGCAACGGTGACCATCACCTCCAAGGAAGGCTTCAACAACCCGCCGGTCGCGTCCGATCACAGCGCCGAAGTGGACGGGGGCAAAGCCACTGCCTCGTTGCTGGCCGACGCTTGGGATGTCGAAGATGGCAACGACAACCTGAAGGTAGAGACGTTGGCGGCCGTCGAGGGTATGACTCTGGTCGGCGATGAGCTAACGGTGCCGTTGACCGATCATGCCCAAGTGATTCCCTATCGGATCACTGATTCCGGCGGTGCGGTGAGCGCCGCCGTGGTGTACGTGCCGGCGGCCGGAGCGGTCGGGCCGCAACTCAAACCCAATGCGAGTATCAGCATCGATTCGGACGCGACCGCGACGTTCTCCATCGCCGATTATGTGGAATCTCCGCGTACCAAGGTCCTGCGAATCTCCAGCTCGGATGTCGGCACCAGCCCCGGGGACGATCTGGCCGGGAGTGTGGATGATGCGCAGCGATTCACGCTGACCAGCAGCAACGGGTACGTCGGGCCGGCTTCGGTGACCTTGGAAGTGATGGATGCCGAATCGATGACCGCCGAGGGGGTGCTGACTGCGGTGATTTCGATTCCGGTACAGGTCGGTGCACCCACGCCGGTACTGCGTTGTCCGGAGGATCCTCAAACGGTGGTGCAGGGCGGCGAGGTCAAGCGCTTGCACATTGCCAGTCTGTGCCATGTGTGGACGCCCGGTTCGGTCGATCCGGCCAGCCTGACCTACACCGCGGAGTGGGCCACACCCATCACTGGGGTCAGCGCCACTGCCGAGCGTGAGATCGTCGCCTTGCAGGCCGCCGGGAATGCCCCTGACGCCGGCGAAGGTACCGTGCGGATTGGGATTGCCGGCACTGCAGCCACGGTGGCCGAACTGCCTGTGAGGGTGGTTCCGGCTGACCCACCGCAGGTGCGTTCGGTGAGTCTGAAAGACATCATGGCTGGCAGTCCGGTCACCGTTCCGATGTTGGTGAGTTCGCCGTTGTTGGATGCTCAACCAACCGTTGTGAAGGCGGTGCAGGTCTCGGGTGGAAAAGCGAGTGTGACCACTAGTGGGGCGTCGTTGTCAATCACACCGGATGCGGATACCAGCGGCACCCTGGTGTTTCAGGTGACGGCCACTGACCTGGCCTCCGACCCGAATCGGCAGAGTCGATGGGTCACGGGCACCGTCACTGTGCAGGTGTACTCCACTCCGGAAGCGCCCTCGAGGCCTCAAGGTGGTTCGGTGATCCAGTCTCATGCTGCAGCGTTGACCTGGGCGGCGGGCAAAGCCAATGGGGCTGCGATCGACTCCTATGAAGTCAAGATCGCCTCTGGGCCGGGCGCTGGACGCACGATGACGGCGCGTTCCACCTCGGCGCAGGTCACGGGGTTGGCCAACGGCAAGGCGGTTGCGTTTGTGGTGCGGGCGCACAACAAGGCCGGTTGGTCGCCGTGGAGTCCGCGGTCGGCCTCGATCACCCCCGATACCGCGCCAGGGGCTCCGGCATGGGTGAAGGTCAGCGATCCCCAGGATCATTCGGTGCTGGTCAGTTGGGGCAAGATCGCCAACGACGGCTCACCGCTCACGGCAATTCACGTTACGTCCTCGGGGGCTGATCGCCGGGTGGCCGCTGGGCAGAGCAGCGTTCGGATCTCCACGCCGTCGAACAACGAGTCCTATAGCTTCACGGTGGCCGGCGAGAACAGCTATGACATCGGCCCGTCGGTGTCAGCGCGGGGCCAGTCCTCGGGGAAGCCATCAGGGCTGGTGGTGCGTGCGCCGCAGCCGGCTACTCAGGTCGGTGCTGCGACTCGGGTCTCGGTCTCCTGGACCTTGGTCTCGCCGGAAGGACCTACTCCGGTGAGTTTTCAGGTGGTGCGTAGCGATGGCAAGAAGATCTGTACGACGACTGCCACCACCTGTATCGATGACACGGTGACTTTCGATGGCGCGCGCTACACCTACACGGTGACGGCAACCAACGCCACGGGCGGTGCAGCGCACTCCGCGGCAGCAACCTCGCCCACTTTGGTGGCCACGGGCACTCCGGACAGGTGGGCGAGTTGGAGTGCAGCGCCTACCGGTGCTGACGGCAAGGTCAAACTCACCTACACCGTGCCCGCCTCTCGCGGGGCGAGCTCAACACTGACCTTGCTGCGAGGCGGGAGCCCCTACAAGACGTTGACCAGCCCTGGGCCGGCCGGGGGTGCGCGCACCTACACGGTGACCGGGCAGCCCGATGGCACGTCCAACACCTTCTCGCTCAAAGTGTGCAATGAGGCCAAGCGGTGCTCGACTTCTGCTGGACGCAGCGCCTCCTCGTTTGGGCCATTGGCCAAGCCGAAGATCACCTCGGCGACTGTTTCGGGAAACAAGATCAGTGGGGTGGCGACCGCGAACGGCAACGGTCGCAAGGCCACTTTGACGCTGCGGATTGGAGGCAAGGTCGTCGATACCGCGAGCGGTTCTGGTTCGCTCAAAGTTGCGGGCAGCCGGTCCGGGCTGGACTACTCCACCACGTACGAGGTCAAAGCAACGCTCACGACCAGTTCGACCACCCCTGCCCGCTCCAGTCCAGGAAGCGTGGTTGTCTCTCGCAAGACCAGCGCCCCACCGGTGAAGTCCGTGCACATCTGGATGAGTACCTCGTTCCGCTACGCAGACGGTACGTCGTGGAAGCAGGTCTATATGACGACGAGTGGCTTTCAGGGCACCTATCGTTGCAGGGTGTACGACAGTGCGGGCTTGTACAGCAACTCCATCTGGCTATCGAAAAACGTGACTGGGTACGCGTACTTCGAACAGCCCTGGGATTGGGGTGCCCTCGTTGAATGCGATGGGGTCCGATCGAATTGGATTTACTACATGTAGTGGCCGCTTGATGAATGCCGGTCGGCTCGCAGAGTCCGGCGTCCTGTCGGCGGGCGTGCTGTTGCTGGAGGACAATCCCGGCACTGGCGGAGCGACGGTGATTTCTCCGGTTGAGCCGGGTTGGAGGGGAGATCTATCCAATCTGTCCGCAGGGTGTAATTCGGGTTGGCTCCACATTTGGAGAACGGTATGCTCGCCGCTACTTGTTCAGATTGACCATTGGCGGGGGTTGGCGCTTTGGCTAGGGGATTCACGAGAAAGCTCGTGCGTATGCTGCCGACCGTTCTCGTGGCCGGTGTGGTGCTTTCCCTGGTTTGGTGGGCGGTATCGGCTGCGGGCTATCCGATGCGCGAGCTGGATCTCAATGACACCGGAATCTGGATCTCCAACAACGACGGCGGCGAATACGGACGCATCAATAAGGCCGTGAGCGGACTGGACGCTCGGTTGTCGCCGCCGGGGGAGCGGCTGCGCAGTTACGAACTGGACGTTCTTCAGGACGGCAACGCAGTTCTGGGGTGGGACCAATCGAGTGCGACCCTGACGCCGATCGACACCGCAACGGGCAAGCCAGTGGCCGAGCAGGGCGTCGGATTGGACGCCACCGGTTCGGTTCAGATCCGCGGCGGCACGGTGGCCATGATCGATCGCACCGGGAAGATCTGGGCCCAAACCTACGATCCGTTGACCGGCCCGGCGAATGTGGTTGGCCTGGGCGGCGACAACAAGCCAGTGGCCGACCTGAAGCTGACTGACAAAGACTCCAAGGCCTCGCTCGCCGTGGCCGAGGACGGCACTGTCTACGCCGCCGATACCGCCGGGCGGCTCTTGACAATCCGCGCTGACGGCACTGACTTCGCGGTCAGCGAGTCGACCGGTTGGCAGGGGCTTGGTTCCGTTGCGCTCACCACGGTGGGGCAGTCGGTCGTTGCGCTGGACGTCACGGCTGCCAAGCTCTATCTGCCCGGCGGCAAGACGGTGTCGGTGCCCGTTGACGAGGTGTCGCAACTGCAGCAACCCGGACCGGCGGCCGAGGCTGTCCTCGTGGCGTCGGCGAAGTCGCTCTTCCGGGTGGGCTTGGCGTCGGGTCAGATCACCACTGTCGATGGTGGCGGCGATGGTGCCCCGGCGGCGCCGACCCGCCTGGCCGGCTGTGATTTCGGAGCCTGGGCAGGCGTCGGGCGCGTGGTCCGATTCTGCGATGGCAATGGTGTCGAGGTGCAGCAGGTTGACCGCAGCGGCGGGCTGATCCGGCCAGTGTTCCGCATCAACCACTCGATGATCCTTTTGAACGACCAGGCCAATGGGCGCGCCTGGGACCTGGATACCCAAACCAGCATCGACGACTGGCCGCAGGTGACTCCTCGCGGCTCTCAGCGCGAACAGCAGGAACGGCAGGCCGAGGATTTCGACGCCGATCCCCATGCGGTTGACGATGATCTCAAGGCGCGCACGGATCGAACCACGGTGTTGCACCTGCTCGACAACGACACCGACACCGCCGGCGGAATTCTGTCGATCCAAGCCCTCGACACTGCCGGAGTTCCCGATGGCGTGGACCTGGAAATCGGCCCGGACGGTCAGACGGTGAAGCTCTTTCTGCCCGAAGGTGTGCCGCTGGTTCGCTTCGGGTACACGGTGTCGAACGGCCGGGTTTCCGATAAAGGTCAGGTGATCGTGCGGGATGCGGGCAATCAGGAGACTGCGCCCTATCTGTTGACGACTCCGAATTCTCCGCGCTACGTGACGACTTCTTTTGGCAGTGTGTCATTGGCGGTGCTGCCGAACTGGCGTGACGCCGAAGGTGATCCGGTGACGGTGGAGAGCGCCTCCGACCAGCAGGGGACGCCGATCGCCGTCACTCCGGACGGCGTGATCGAGTACGCGGCCGGTGAGGCCAAGTCAGATCAGGTGAACACGGTGAGCTATGTGGTCAGCGATGGCGCGGGAGCCTCCACGAAAAAGTCGACGGTGAAGGTGCGGGTACTGGCCCGCAAGTCCGTCGCTGCGGTGGCGGCGACCGCTGAGCCCGACACCGCTCGCGGTCAGGTCGGCCAGCCGATCACCGTGTACCCGCTTGCCAACGACATTCCCGGCGCGGATCCTCGAAATCTGAATGCCAAGCTCACGCTGAATGGCCCGGTGGCGCAGAAGGCGAATCTCTCAGTCATCACTGACGCCAAGACGGGTCAGGTACAGGTGATCGCCTCGCGGGAGGGCCCCTATTTCTTGACGTACTCGGTGGCGTTCGGCTCGGCCGCGGTGACGAAAGGCACGATTCGCATCGATGCGTTCGATCGTGGTGCCGGCGGTCCGGTCGCGATGCCCGATCAGGCCACCGTCCGAGGCCCGTCGCCGGTGGTGATCGACGTCCTCGGCAACGACTACGACCCCAGCGGAAAGCTCCTCACGGTGCAGTCGGTCACACCCGCCCAGCCAGGGCAGATCACGGCACAGGTGATCTCGGGCCGCTGGGTGCGGATCCTGCCGAAGTCGGATCAGCTCTCGCCGAATCCGCAGGTTCTCCACTACAAGATCACCAATGGTTCGCAGACCGCCAGTGGCGATGTGTTGATCACTCAGCTTCCAGAACTCAAGACCGATGTGGTGTTGGCCAACAACGACACCGCAACGGTCCGAGTGGGGGATTCCACTCTGATCGACGTCCTGAGTAACGACCGCTCTGTGTCGGGGCAGCGTCTCAGCCTGGTCACTGACGGTCTTGGCTCCGCAGCGGACGGCCAGTTGCCGGTCGTCGATCCGGCGCTGCCCGCCGACGCCGATCAAGGCGACGTCGGCGCGGCCTATGTGCACGGCAGCCAGGTGCGCTATGTGGCGCCGGCGACGACCGACGGCAGCAGGCAGGTCATCATCACCTATACCGCGCAGACTCCGGACGGCCAATCCGCGCAGAGTCAGATCTTGGTGACGATCCGACCCGAGCCCACCGCGGACGATCCTGATCGTGCGCCGAGCGCGGCCAGTGTCGAAACCCGGGTGGTGGCCGGCTCGCGCATCAAGATCCCCATTCCCACCTCGGGTCAGGATCCAGACGGCGACACCGTCACCGTGATCGGGCTCAACTCCGCGCCGTCGCTGGGGCGGGTGCTGGGCAACAGCCCGAACAGCATCACCTATGAGGCCTATCCGGCCGAGGGCATGGTCGGTACCGACAGCTTCGAATATGTGGTCTCCGACAAGTACGGGCGCACCGGCGTCGGCACGGTTCAGATCGCGGTGTCCGATCCCGGACAGACCCAGGCTCCGGTGGCCATCGATGACCATTTCACCGCAGCGCCTGGGGTAACGGTGCACGCGAATGTGCTGGTCAACGACTACATTGCGCGCGATGACCAGGTGAGTCTGGCGGCGTTGTCGCGGGTGAACTCTCCGGTGCCGGATTCGGTGTCGGCCGAGACCGAGGTGGGTCCGATCCGAGCCACTGCGCCGGGGATCAAGGCTCAGCCGGTGGTGTTCAACTATGCCCTGGTCGGCAATGGCGGTACCGGCCCGGCGGCGACGGTGACGATCACCTCCAAAGAGGGCTTCAACAACCCGCCGGTCGCCGTCGATCACAATGCCGAGGTGGACGGGGACAAGGCCACTGCGTCGCTGTTGACCGATGCCTGGGATGTCGAAGACGGTACCGACAACCTCAGCGTCGAAGTTCTGGCCAGCATCGAGGGGCTCACCCTGGTCGGTGATGAACTGACGGTGCCCCTGACCCCGCACGCCCAGGTGATTCCGTATCGGATCACCGATTCCGGCGGCGCGGTGACTGCCGCCGTGGTCTATGTTCCGGCGGCCGGCGAGGTGGGTCCGCAGCTGAAGCCGAATGCCAGCATCGCCATCGACTCCAACACCACGGCCAGTTTCGCCATCGCCGACTATGTCGAATCGCCGCGCACCAAGATCGTGAGAATCTCCAGCGGAGATCTCGCCACCGCGCCGGTCGACGACCTGGTGGGCAAGGTGGATGATGCCCAGCGGTTCACGCTGACCAGCCGCAATGGCTATGTCGGGCCGGCCTCGGTGACCCTGGAAGTGATGGATGCGGAATCGTTGACCGCCGACGGCGTGCTCACTTCAGTCATTTCCATCCCGGTACAGGTGGGGGCGCCGACACCGGTGCTGCGTTGTCCCGAGGACCCGCAGACGGTCGTGCAAGGCGGCGAGATCAAGAGCCTGCACATCGCCAGCCTGTGTCATGTGTGGACGCCGAGTTCGATCGACGTGAGCTCGCTGACCTATACCGCCGACTGGGCGAGCCCGGTCAGCGGGGTCAGCGCCACCGCCGATCGTGATGTGGTCGCCCTGCAGGCGTCCGGGGCAGCCCCCGACAACGGCGAGGGTGTGGTCCGCATCGGAATCGCCGGAACAGCCGCCACGATTGCCGAGCTTCCGGTGACTGTGATCCCGGCCGATCCGCCCCAGCTGCGTTCGGTGAATCTGCGAGACATCATGGCGGGCACAGCGGTGGATGTTCCGTTGTTGGTGACCTCGCCATTGCTGGATGCTCAGACGGCGGTTGTGAACGTCCGGCAGGTCTCGGGTGGAGCCGCCACGGTCAGCGCGAACGGTGGTGCGGTGTCGATCACACCGAAGGAGACCACCAGCGGCACCCTGGTGTTCGAGGTGACGGCGACCGATCTGGGTTCAGACCCGCAGCGCGAGAGCCGATGGGTCAGCGGCACCGTGACATTGCAGGTCTATTCGGTGCCCGACGCGCCGTCGGCGCCGCGGGGAGGATCGACGATTCAGTCTCATTCGGCATCGCTGGCCTGGACTCCTGGAGATGCTCATGGAGCAGCGATCGACTCCTACGAGGTCAAGATCGTCGCCGGGCCCGGGTCTGGCCGGACGATGACCTACCGCTCCACCTCCGGCCAGGTAGCCGGCCTGGTCAACGGTGAGGCCGTGCACTTCGCGGTGCGTGCCCACAACAAGGCCGGATGGTCGTCGTGGAGTGGACGCTCGGCGGCGATCACGCCCGATACCGCTCCGGGGGCTCCCGCGTGGGTCAAGGTGAGCGATCCGCGGGATCATTCGGTGCTGGTGAGCTGGGGCACGATCGCCAATGACGGATCACCGATCAAGGTGGTTCACGTCAGCGTGGAGGGCGTTGATCACCCGGTCGGGGCGGGGCGCAACAGTGTCCGGGTGCCCACCTCGACGAACAACGAGCCCCTCGGCTTCACCGTGACCGGTGAGAACAACTATGGCCTCGGCCCCTCGGTGACCGTGTCCGGTCAATCGTCGGGCAAGCCTGCCGGGTTGTCAGTGAGCGCACCTCAGCCCGGCACCCCGGTAGGGGCGTCGACGCAGGTGACGATTTCTTGGACTCTGGCATCACGAGAGGGCCCGGGCCCGGTGAGCTATCGGGTGGTTCGCAACAATCTCACCGATGGCGGCACCAAGGCCATCTGCAGCGTGGTCAGCATCCTGACCTGCACCGATGACACCGTGGCTTTCGACGGGGACAACTACACCTACAGCGTGACGGCGACCAATGCCACCGGTGGGGCGGCGCACTCCACCACAGCGACCTCACCGCGGCTCGCGGCCGTGGGTACTCCGGACAACTGGGGTGCGTGGCAGGCGGCCGCTACTGGGGTGGACGGCCAGATCGCCCTAACTTACACCGTGCCACCTTCGCGAGGTGCCGATTCCGTTCTGACCCTGCTGCGCGACGGTTCGGCGTACAAGACCCTCAGCAGTCCGGGGCCCAAGGGCGGTGCCCGTAGCTACACCGTCACCGGACAGCCCGACGGAACCGATCACACCTTCTCGGTGAGGGTCTGCAATGAGGCCAATCGCTGCTCGGTGTCGTCGGGCCAGCGCACTTCCTCGTTCGGTCCACTGGCCAAGCCCAAGATCACCTCCGCGACAGTCTCGGGCACCAAGATCAGCGCCAAAGCGAGTGCCGACGGCAACGGCCGTAAAGCCACTCTGACGCTGTCGATCGGCGGGAGAGTCGTCGATACCGCCAGCGGCACCGGGCCCATCACAGTCGCCGGCAGTCGTAGCGGGTTGAGCTATTCCACGACGTACACCATCAAGGCAACACTCACCACCAGTGCCACCACCCCGAGTCGCGCAAATCCCGACCCCGTGATTGTCAAGCGAACGACCGGTGCGAAGCCGCCGCCGCCGGTGGATACGCGCTCGGTGAGGATCACTGTGAGCGACGCTCCCAAAGCGCCGGGCTATGGGATTGTGCGCCTGTACACCAGCGGGTTCTCGGGCCCCTTCGAATGTCAGAGGATAACGAACGGTGTGGTGACGAGCACCCGTGACATGCCTGGAGACGTATCAGGTACCTCGATGGGATCAGTCTGGCCCGGCGATTCGGTCCGAGTCCGCTGCGACGGCATCTCTTCAAACACAGTCACCTACCGGTAGTCGGCCTACGGAAAAAGAACGAAGACAAGGAACCACATGATCACCGAAGAGCAGGCTCGTTGGTTTAACCAGACCTTCGAGCAAATCGTGTCCAACGTGGAGATCGCCATCCGCGGCAAGCGGGATGTGATCCGGCTGGCGGTGACTTGCATGCTGTCTGAGGGGCACCTGCTGCTGGAGGACAATCCGGGCACCGGCAAGACGCAGCTGGCCAAAGCGATGGCCAACAGTGTGCAGGGCACTCACTCCCGAATACAGTTCACCCCTGACCTGCTGCCCTCCGATGTCACCGGCGTCACGGTCTTCGACCAGGAGAAGCGCACTTTCGAGTTCCACAAGGGGCCGATCTTCGCCACCGTGGTGCTGGCCGACGAGATCAACCGGGCCAGCCCCAAGACGCAATCCGCGCTGCTGGAGATCATGGAGGAGGGCCGCGCCACCATTGATGGCGTGGGCCACCCGGTCGGTGTTCCCTTCATGGTGATCGCCACCCAGAACCCGATCGAGCAGGCCGGCACCTATCGGCTGCCCGAAGCCCAGTTGGACCGCTTCTTGATGAAGACCTCCATCGGCTACCCCGATCACGAGGTGGCCATCGAACTCATGATGCAGGCCGCCAATCGTGACCGGTCCGCAACGGTGTCGCCGGTCATCGTGGCCAGCGCTGTGCAGCAGATGGCCACCTTCGCCAACGATGTCCACGTCGAGCCGTCGATTGCGGCCTACGTGTCACAGCTGGCCACCGAATCGCGCCGCCATGCCAACGTCAAACTCGGTCTGTCGATGCGTGGTGCGTTGGCCTACATCCGTGCGGCCAAGACGTGGGCGATCAGCAAGGGCCGCAATCATGTGCTGCCCGACGACATCAAGGATCTCGCGGTGCCGATCATGAGTCACCGGTTGCTGCTCAGTGCGGAGGCCCAGTTCTCCGGCGTCACCGTGGAACGTGTCATCGACGAACTGCTCAATTCTGTAGCGGCGCCGATCGAGCGGAGCCTCTGAGACCCATGCAGACCGAAGTCAGGCCTCGTCAAGCCGCTCCCGGGCCGGGGGCGGTCGACGCGGCGCCGTCGCGGCAGTCCGGGCATTGGATCGCAGCGGTGCGCGCAACGGTGACGCGCTGGTTGGCGCCACTACGAGAGCTGGGGAAACGCCTGGCGCCGGTTGGCGAGGAATTGCGCCCGGGACTGACCGTCGTGGGCCGCTGGCTGGGCACGATTTCAGGTTTGGGCTGGACGCTGCTCGGCGCGGCGGCGGCGTTCACCTATCTGGGAGCGCGCTTCGGGTGGCGAGAGCTGAGCTACACGGCCGCAGTGCTCTTCGTGATTGTGCTGGGCTCAGTGTTATTCGCGATCGGTCGAACCCGCCTCACGGTGGAGTTCGATGTCGCGCCGCAGCGCATCGTGGTCGGAGAAGCTGCCGCGGTCCGATTCTCGGTACGCAATGAGGCAGCCGCCCCGCTGCTGCCGTTGGGGCTGGAGTTTGCAGTGGGAAGCTCACAGGCCGCCTTCACGCTGCCTTTGCTGGCGCCGGGCGGTGAGTTCGAGGACGTGGCGGTCGTGCCGGGTACCCGGCGCAGTGTGGTGCCGATCGGGCCGGTCACGACGCAGCGGGGGGACCCCTTCGGGGTCGTGCGGCGCGAGGTCACCTGGACCGATCCCATCGAACTGTTCGTGCATCCGACCACGGTTCCGCTGGAGCCGCTGGGCGCCGGGCTGCTGCGGGATTTGGAAGGCCGCACCACCCAGGACATCTCCATGAGTGACCTGGCCTTCCACACCCTGCGCGACTATGTGCCCGGCGACGATCGCCGTTACATCCACTGGCGCAGCACCGCGAAGTTCAGCGGTCTGGGCGAGGGCGAGCGGTTCCTGGTGCGCCAGTTCCTGGACACTCGGCGTTCGCACATCGCCGTGGTCACCGATGTTTCTGCCGACTCCTACCGCACTTCGGAGGAGTTTGAAACCGCCATCTCGGTGGCGGCCTCCATCGCCGTTCGGGCGCTGGCCGACGAGATGGACCTCACCGTGATCTGCGGCGAGCACGCGGCCGTTCAGCCGGCGATCTTCCAGGCGCTGGACACCTTTTCACGTGCCGAACTGTCCGATTGGCAGCTCGCCCCGGCCACAGGTCGGCTGAACCACTTGGCTCCCGATGCCTCGGTGGTGGTGCTGGTGACCGGACCCAACTGCGGCTTCACGCAGTTCCAGCAGGCCCGGGCCTATCTGCCCCGAGAGGTGGCGACGCTGGCGATCAGCGTGACGGAGGGTGGCCGGATCTCGCTGCGAGAGGGGTTCGGGTTGAGTATGGTCACCATTCCGGGACTGTCCGATCTGCCCGCCGTACTGGCAGGGGGGCAACTGGTATGAGAGTCGTCAGCCCCGAAGCCGGTCAGGACTCGACCAGTCGCTCGCGAACGCTTACCGCGCGGATGAAGGAGTTGCGTCCTACCTCCGCAGAGTTGGTGGACGCAGGGTTCCTGCTGCTGTTGAGCCTGATCGCGCTGTTCGGATTTGCCTCAACCTTCGACACCTGGCACTTCATGCTGATCGGTGCGCTGGCAGTGGCGCTCGGAATCCTGATCAGCCATCTGGTGCTGGCGTGGCGCTGGCACTGGACGGTGGCCCTGTTAGGGATGGTGCTGGCCTATTTCCTGGTCGGGGTGCCGGTGGCGGCCCGGGACAGTGCCATCGTCGGCTTCGTTCCCACCCCGACCGCGATCGTGGCCTTGGCAGATCTTGCGGTCAACGGCTGGAAGCAGATGCTGACCACGCTGCCTCCGGTCATCGGGGATGGGCCCTATCTGGCGCTTCCCTTCCTGCTGGGGCTGGTGACCGGCTCGATCGGCTATGCCGTGGCGCGCCGTTCTCGCCGGGCGGCGGTGGTCATGATCACGCCGCTGGCACTGCTGGTGGCCGTCATCCTGCTGGGCACTCTGGACAACGCTGTGGAACTGGCTCAAGGACTGGTGTTGGCGGCGGTCGGTTTCGCCTGGGTTGCGGTGCGTACCCGGCGGAGGCGCACTCTGGCCGGTACGGGACGGTCGCACCGTGCAGCATTGCTGGCCGGTGCCGGTCTGGTGGCGGTGTCGTTGGCCGCCGGTTCGGCAGTGGGGGGCCTGATGCCCGGAGCTGACACTCAGCGTCTTGTGCTGCGCAGCTATGTGCAGCCGCCCGTCGAAGTCAACGACCTCGCCTCGCCCCTGGTGGGCTTCCGCAAGTACTCCTCCACGACAGTCAAACAACTGTTCGACACCCAACTGTTCACAGTCGAAGGCGTCCAGTCCGGCGCCATGGTGCGGATGGCCGTCCTCGACGATTACACCGGTCACACCTGGAGTGCCTCGGGCACCGGCACTGCCGATGCCGGGTTCCAGCGGCTCGGAGCTCGCCTGCCGTCGGTTGCCTCGGGGACACCGACCACTCTCACCGTGACTTTCGCCGCGGCCTACGCCCAGACCCGGGAGTTGAGCAACTGGCTTCCGTCGCTGGGACAGGACACGGCCATCGCCTTCACCGGCGCGAACACCAAGACCCATACCAGCACGCTGCGCTACAACCTGAGCACCGGTCAGGGCCTGTTGACCGAGGGGGATCGATTCGGTGACGGCGATCAACTGGTCGTGTCCAGCGTGCCGATCCCCACCGGCTTCGACGCCGCGATGACCCCCGGCGGGGCATCGTCGGTCGACTCGGCGCGCTATGGCTTTCTGGCTTCCGCCGCGCAGCGGTGGGCGGGCAATGCCCCCGATGCGGGCAGCCGCGTCGCACAGCTGGCCCAATTCCTGAAGGCCGGCTATTGGAGCGATGGCACTCGACAGGGTGAGACAGACTATCTGCCCGGGCACAGCGAAGGACGTCTGACCAGCTTCGTGCTCGGTCAGGATCTGATCGGCAGCGACGAACAGTACGCGGCCACCTTCGCGTTGCTGTGCAATCAGGCAGGCTTTCCGGCCCGGGTGGTGTTCGGCGCCATCGTTCCCGACGGCGGCGAGGTCTTTGGACGCGACATCACCGCCTGGGTCGAGATTCAGACCGCCGATGGCTGGCGAGCCATTCCGCCCTCGCAGTTCACACCGAGTCGTGACCGGGTGCCTCCCCAGCAGCCGTTGACGGTGTCCAAGGAGCGTCAGGCCACCAATGTGCCGCCCCCAAATGTGAACCGCAGTCAAGACAACACCGTGGGGTTGCCCGACAACGACTTGACCGGCACCAAGATCACCAATGACCCTTGGGCCGAAATCCTGAAGTGGCTGCTGGCGGTACTGGCAGTGGTCGGACCGCCGGTGGCGATCGTCGTTGGACTGGCCGCCGCCCTCATCATCGCCAAGGCGGTTCGACGCCGAATCCGGCGGCGAGCCGGAAACGCCAGCAGCCAGGTCGCCGGCGCCTGGGTCGACACCTTCGACCGTTGCCGGGATCTCGGCATGGTGCGAGCCAAGCGCGGCACGAGGTTGGAGCAGAGCCGCATCATCAATGATCCGGCGGTGAGTGAACTCGCCGTAGCCGTTGACACCGCCACCTTCGGACCGCAGGAGCCCTCTGCCCAGCATGTTGACCAGTTGTGGATGCGGGCGATGACTACTCAGCGTGAGTTGCTGTCACGTCGGGGCTTCTGGGCCCGGTTGTGGGCGCGGGTCAATCCCCGTTCGCTCCTCCCGGAACGCCTCGCCAGTCTCGATTTGCGGCAGCCTCGTGCCGCGAGCCCGGCAGCGCCGACTTCGGGAGTCGCGGTCGAGACCGTTCCAGGTCCCGCAGCTGGAGGGAGAGCGTGAAGCTTCGGCTGACCGTGAATCGGCCCGGTCAGGAATCGGCCGACATCGCTATCACCTACGATTCATCGGCGACCGTGGCCGACGTTGCTGCGGAGCTGTATCTGGCAGATCCGCTGTCGCCGGACCGGCGGGGCATCCCCAGCGGCCTGACACTGGCCGAAGTCGGGCATCAGACCCGTACCTTGAACCCCGACAGTCTGGTCATCGAGAGCGGGCTGCGGTCGGCTCAGACGATCGCGCTGACGCGCAGCGGGGAGCAGTTCGTCGAAGTACGACGACAAGCGGCCGCCGAGCTGATCGTGTTGGAGGGACCCGACGCTGGGCAGAAGTTCGGGTTGCCGTCGGGAAGCAGCGTGGTGGGCCGGGGTGCGGGCTGTGATGTTCAGCTCACCGACACGATGGTTTCGCGTCAACACCTGCGCGTCAACGTGGCCGAGCACGTCGAGGTGATCGATTTGGGCTCGGCCAACGGGATCCTGGTCAATGACGAGGTGACCGACCGCGAAACGGTGCAGGTCGGTGATCGGGTGATGATCGGGGACACCACGTTCTCGATCCGGCCGCTGCAATCCATGGCCACTGTCGGACGGGTCGAAGCCACCGCGGTCGGGTTCATTCGCTCGCCCCGGTTGGCACCGATCTATCCCGGTGAGCCGTTCGCCGGGCCGGAGGTTCCCGAACGGCCGCGTCCGGGCCGGTTCCCGGTGTTCTTGATGATCGCCCCGATCCTGATGGCTGTCGTCATGTGGATGATGACCCAGCAGCTATTGAGCCTCATCTTCATGGCGATGATGCCGCTGATGATCGTGGCCAGCTACGTCGACGAGCTGGTCTTCGGCAAGCGCTCGTTCAAGAAGGCGGTCGAACAGTGGCGGCTGGATGTGTCCCAGCTGTGCGACGACCTCGCCGAAGCCAACGAGCGCGAAGTCGCCTCGCGGTTGGCCGAGCACCCCTCGGTGGCGGAATGCGTGACCGCGACCCGCGATCTGTTGCCGCTGCTGTGGACCCGGCGACCCGAAATGCCAGGATTCGCAGAGTTCCGCTTCGGGCTCGGGTCGGCGTCGGCGCGCAGCACCATCGACATGCCCGATGCCAAGCGGGCGCCGCGCCACCTCTATGCCGAGCTGACCGATGCCCTGAAGCCGTTGCGCACCGTGCACGACGTCCCCATCGTGGTTCGGCCATTCACTGAGGGCGGTATCGGTGTTGCCGGTCCCCGTTCGGTGGCGGTGGACGCCGCGCGCGCGGTGGTGGTGCAGGCGGCCTCACTGCATTCCCCCGAGGACTTGGTGTTGGCAGCGATTGCGTCGCCCCGCACTGCTGTCGACTGGGACTGGCTGAAGTGGATCCCGCACTGCCTGAACCCCAGTTCACCGCTGGAGGCCCATCTGGCCCAGTCGACCGGTGGTGCCGGTGCGGTGCTCGCCGGCATCGAGGCGCTGATCGCCAAGCGCGCCGAAGCGAAGCAGAAGAAGGGCGAAGTGCCCACCCCGGCCGTGCTGCTGGTGGTCGAGAGCGATGCGCCGGCGGAATTCGGGCGCCTCGTCGACATCGCCGAAACCGGCTGGCGCCACGGAGTTTTCGTGCTCTGGGTGGCCACGGAGTTGGGCCAGCTTCCGGCGACCTGTCGGGTCTTTTTGGAAACCCGCGCCAGTGCTGAGGGTCGGGTCGGCTTCGTGCATGTGGGCGAGGAGGTGTCTCCGGTCACGGTGGAGACCATCTCCGGCCAAGCCGTCGAGGACTGGGCGCGCCGCATCGGACCGGTGACCGATCTGGCGACTCGGAGCGAGGATTCCTCCGATGTGCCGCGTTCGGTGAACCTGCTGTCGCTGAGCGGTTTTGATCCGATGATCGATGACAACTTCGTGATCGAACGCTGGCAGGCGAACCGCTCGATCGTCGTCGGGCCGCTGGCGCCGCAGCCGTTGGTGGGCAAGTCGGGCGGACTACGCGCGGTCATCGGCCAGGGTGCGGCGGGGCCGCACAGCTTGGATCTTCGTGCTGACGGTCCCCATGCCCTCGTCGGCGGTACGACCGGTTCGGGTAAGTCGGAGTTGTTGCAGACCTGGATTCTGGCGATGGCGAGCACCTACAGCCCACAGCGCCTCAACTTCTTGTTGGTGGACTACAAAGGCGGCTCGGCCTTCGCCGACTGCAACAACCTGCCCCACACTGTTGGTCTGGTCACTGACCTGAACAAGAATGGCGTCCGTCGTGCGCTCACCTCCCTGGCCGCGGAACTGCACTATCGAGAGCTCCTCATCACCGATCAGCATCGGTGCAAGGACCTGCCGACCATGGAGAAGAAATTCCCGGCGCTGGCCCCGCCGAGCCTGGTGATCGTGGTCGACGAGTTCGCCGCCCTGGTTCAGGAGGTGCCGGAGTTCATCGACGGGGTGGTGAACGTGGCTCAGCGCGGTCGCTCGCTGGGATTGCACATGATTCTGGCCACGCAACAGCCGTCGGGCGTGATCAAGGGGCCACTGCGGGCGAACACCAACTTGCGGCTGGCTTTGCGCGTGGCTGATGTCGACGACTCCCAGGACATCCTCGCCTCGCCGCAGGCCGCCTTCTTCGATCAGGACACTCCCGGACGCGCCGTGTCCAAGACCGGACCCGGACGGCTGGTGCCCTTCCAGACCGGCTACGTCGGTGGCCACAGCGGCCTGGGAACCAGCCGGGCGGAGGTGGTCGTCCAGGAGTTGAAGTTCGGCGCCGGGCAGGTGTGGGAACGATCTGCGACACCGGAGACCGAGGCAGGTGCCGATCGCGGCCCGGCCGATATCTCCCGCATCGTGACTGCGGTCCAGAATGCGGCAAGGACGGCGAGTCTGCCGGCTCCACGCAAGCCGTGGCTGCCCGATCTGGCAACGCACTACGACCTCTCCCGCGAGGTGCCGACCCGGCGCAGTGACACCGAGTTGGTCTTCGGCATCATGGACGATCCCGACCATCAGCAGCAGACGCCGGTCGCTTTCCATCCCGATCAGGAGGGCAACCTGGTCATCTATGGCGCCTCCGGTGCGGGCAAGACCACCTTGTTGCGCACGCTGGCGGTGGCAGCCGGTTTCACGGTTCGCGGTGGCCCCTGCCATGTGTACGGTCTGGACTTCTCCTCCCGCGGCCTGGATTCGTTGGAGTGCCTGCCGCACGTGGGAAGCATCATCAATGGCGCCGACGACGAACGGGTGGCGCGACTGATCGACTGGCTGCGGCAGGTCGTTGTCGACCGCTCCGAGCGGTTCGGGCAGGTGACAGCCTCCAATCTGACGGAGTATCGGCGCCTGTCGGGCAACTCCCAGGAGGCGCGCCTGCTGATCCTGATCGACGGCATTGCGGCGTTCCGCACCGCGTACGAGCCCATTGCGAAGACTCGGTATTGGGACATGCTCACCGAGATCGCAGCGCAAGGCCGTGCCGTCGGTGTCCACTTCGTGATGAGCTCCGATCAGCGCAGTGGGCTGTCGCAGGCCTTGGCGTCCAGTGTGCAACGCAAAGTCGTGATGCGCATGGCCTCGGCAGAGGACTACGGCATGATCGGGGTTCCCACCAGCATCCTGGCCGCGGACAGCCCGCCGGGACGCTGTGTGGTCGACGATGCCGAAGTGCAGGTGGCGGTGCTGGGCTCGGGGAGCGATGCCAGCGAGCAGGCCGAAGCGTTGGCCCAGTTCGCGGTCGCCATGCAGCACAGCGGAGTTGCCGCCGCACCGCAGATCCGACGACTGCCGGAGTTGGTTGCGCTCGGAGAGTTGGCCGAGTCCCGGGACGCGATTCGGGTCGGCATGTATTCCGAGGGCTTCGCCACCGCGACCGTGACACCATTGGGCACCTTCGTGATCGGTGGTGCCGCCGGCAGCGGTCGTTCGGCAGCGCTGCGGCTGGTCGCCGCCGAACTGCGTCGCCTGCGGATACCGACCCATCTGTTGGCTGATCGACGCAGCGAACTCACTGCCGCCGACGGCTGGGCCAGCGTCCATGTCGGAGGTGAGAAGGTTGCGGCAGCCTTGGATGACTTGGTCGCAGAGCTGACCGAGGCATCCCGAGCGCAGCGCAGGCATGCGGTCTTGATCGAGGGCATGGGTGAGTTGGCCAACAGTGAGGCCGAATACGGTCTCAGTGGGGTGATCCGGGCCGCTGCCAGCGGTGATCACTTTGTGGTGGCCGAAGGCGAGACGAACTCGCTGGGCCAGGCCTACGACGCCATGAAGCGATTCAAAGCCGGCCGCAGGGGCCTGGTGCTGCAGCCCGACGACGACATGGGCTCGGTGGTGCAGGCGAGCTTCCCGCGGTGCAAATCCAGCGACTTCGTGCCGGGGCGGGGGTTCCTGGTGGAGCGGGGCATGCCGCAGCTGGTGCAGGTCGCGATGGCGCCGATCTCGGATGGATAGAACTCTCCTTGCAGAACGCAGTTCACTCGGAAAAGATAATGCCTAGTTCAGACAGAGCAACGACACACATCAGGAAAAAGGGGAATAGATCATGTCACTGACTCACGGTATGAATATTGAGGCCATCGAAAAGCTGGCCAACGATCTCAAGACCGAAGCCGGCAAGGTTGGTGAAATCTCGGCGCGCGTCAGCAAGCTGATGGTTGATGCGAAAACCAACTGGAAGGGCCCGGACGCCGACAAGTTCGACGACGAGTGGAACAGCACCTACAAGAGCCGGATGAAGGAGCTTCAGCAGAAGCTCGACGAGCTCGGCACCAAGGCCTCCAACAACGCCAAGGAACAGCAGAGCGCATCCAACAAGTGAGCCTGACACGGGAGGGCGGCCGAGAAGGCTGCCCTCCCGTGTCGTTTTCATCCTCAAGCAACGGGAGCCCCGATGTCATCGATGCGACACGCCTTCGGTAATCCTGAGAGACCGACGCGCCGTCAGGTCTGTCCGGGGACTCAGCCACCGCATGGGTGCGCCGAAATCCCGGCCGATTCTGTCAAAGCAGGTTCTGATGACAGCGTGGAGTCGGGCGCGCGTGCTGGCAAGGCTCCCGCTGCTGAATGCCGGGCTGAGGAACCGATGAATACCGAAATATCTCGTCACCTCGACGATGTGGGAATCTCGCGAACACGGCGAATGCCCTCCGAAGCTATCAAAGGCCTCGGGGTCATCGTCCCTTCGCCTGGGATGCAGCGTCGTGAGTGGGCCTGAGCCGGCTGCCGGCGCCGCAGCCGGACACGCCGTGGCTGAAGCGGGGGAGGGGCGGCGATCGCCGGTGAGTTGTTCCATGTGTGGCTTGGCGACGCTCACCTCGGCCCCCTCGTGCCCGCGATGCGGGGCGCTGCTGGCAGACGAAGAAGCGTCGCTGAATCTCCTGCTGGAAGACCTGGTCGATGATCACACCAGGCAGCGGTCTTTGCTGCGCCCGGTCGCCTACCTCCCCGCGGAGTCGGCGATTCCTGATCCGCCAGCGGTGGTTCCGGCACCGCCAGGACCACCCCAGAACTACCCGCCCGCGCCCTCAGCCAGCCAGTATCGGCCACCGCCAGCGGGGGGAAGCTCGGAGCCGGCGCCGATGGCATCGGCGGGTCAGCGGTTGAGTGCCTCGCTGATCGACATGGTGGTCTTGTTCACCGCGTCCTTCGTGATCCTGCTCGCCATCGGCTTGTTCACCAGCATCATCGCTGCGATCTCTGAACCGTTGGTACCCCTGGCTCAGGTTTTGGGGTGGCTGGCGTTGCTCATCGTCCCCATCGGTTACGTACTGGTGTTGAATGCCCGCGGCCAGACGCTGGGCAAACGCGTCCTTCACATCGCCGTCGTCGATCGCGCCAGCCGACGCCCGATCGGCATCGGACGCAGCGCAATCCGCACCGTGATGATGCTGGTGATGTGGTTGCCGCTGGGGCTGGGCTACCTGAGTATCCCGCTGTCAGCGCGGCTTCGTGGCTGGCACGATCAAGTCGCCGACGACACCGTGGTAGTGGTGCCGGTCGGCTATCCGATCACCACTCGCCCTTGATCACATCCAGGTACTGGGCTCGCTCGTAGACCGCCGAGCCCCGGCTGGAGCTTGCGCTCATCTTGCCGCGGGCTTCGCTCACGGAGGCGAAATCGTGCTTGGAGAGCCACGTCGACGTTTCGTTGAGCATCTCGGTCACGGCACCGGCACCGCGCTGCATCACCGCAGAGGCGGTGCAGGCGACATCGGCACCGACCAGGATGGCCTTGGTGAGTTCGGCGCCGGTGTGCACCCCGGAGGTGCAGGCCAACGAGGTCGTCGGGAGCTGCGCCCGCAGGATGCCGATCCAGCGCAGCGCCAGGCGCTGATCAGCGGGAATCGATAGATCCAAGGCGGCGTGCAATTGGAGGGTGTTCAGATCGATATCGGCGGCATAGAAGCGGTTGAACAGCACCAAGCCGTCTGCGCCGGCGTCAACGGCTCGGGCGGCGAAGGAGGAGATCGCCGAGTAGTAGGAGGACAGCTTCACCGCCAGCGGAACCTCTACGGCGATCTTGACGGCTTCGATCGCGGCCAGGTGTTCCATCTCGACCTCGGCCGAGGCGATGGAGATATCGGCGGTCACGGCGTACAGGTTCAGCTCCAGGGCGTCAGCACCAGCGCCGACGAGCGCCTCGGCATAGTCCTGCCAGGTGCCGGGGCGGGTTGCGTTGAGGCTGGCGATCACCGGGATGGAGAGTTGGTCCTTGGCCTGCTTGACCAGCGCGACTCGCGCCGCCAACGACGTCGATTCCGAAGCGCGGGCGTCCTCCTCGAACAAGGAGGGCAGCACCACTGCCGAGGCACCAGCGGCCTCCAACTCCTGCATGGTTTCGAGATGGCGGGTCATCGGTGACGACGACGCGATCAGCGGACCAGACAGATCCATTCCTAGATATCGTGTGGAGAGATCAGGCGTCCCCATCTGTTCCAGCCTCCCTTGCCGACGAGCTGTCAATGGCCTTCGGATGTAATGGTGCCAGTTCTCGGGGCCCAGTGTTGACCGCTAAGCGGCTTTACCCAGGTGAGTCGCGGTGGGTGTTCGCCGCGAGAGCGCCCGTGGGAGCCCACTGTGCGGCCTTTCACCGGTTACAGCGGCTGTCGGCCGACTGTTCCAACGATTCCGTCCCGATACTCCTGACTACAGAATTTTGCGTATTCGGCCTCGGCTGCGGCGATTCGAGCTGCGACTTCCAAGCGGGCGCTGGGTTCTTCATTGCCGTGGGTTGATGCGAACTTCTGAAGGGCAGCCAAGCCGGCTGCAGCTCGTTCGGCAGCCGCCCTCTGCTTCGCGTCCAACCGCTCGGTGTACCACGGTGAGCCCAGGATCGAGTCGGCCTCGAACAGGCCTCGAAAATCGGGGCTGTTCCATTCCCAGCCCTCCGCGCTGCGGCCGTGAGCCATGATTTCCAGCAGTGCCCGCAGCGGCGGAATCGCCATCGAGATCGTGCCGTCGTCCACATAGGCCTGGGCGACCCGCTGATGGGTGGTCACCGTGGTCGCAATCGACTCGGCGAAGACCGCCAGGTCCTGCAACTCGGGGCGCAGCATCTCGTCACTGAACACCACATGCGGGTGCAGGAAGATGCGCCCGAAGAACCGCCTGGCGAAAGCCTGAGTCATGCGGTAGCCCAGTCGGCTGGCCGGAATGAGACGTCCCTCGAACTCGAAGTCCTGCAGCGGTTCCAGGCAACCCTCGGCGATGAGCTGCTCGGCGTCTCGTTCGGCGGGGCTCATTCTGCTGAAGACCTCGGGCACCAGCATCGAGATGTCGTGATCGACCCGCACCGTGGGGCCGACATAGCCGGCACAGGAGACCCAGCCGTCGTAGCCGGTCAACGCATAGGACAGCAGCGCGGCGTTGAGGTCGATGACCGCGGGCATGGCGTTGAACGGTCCCTTGGTCAAAGCCCCTTCGGATCCGGCTCCAGTGGTGGAAGGGGACTTGCCGGTCATCGAGGAGATGAACTCCGCGAACAACTCAGGCAACTCGAAGTAGTGCAACGGATTGAATGCGCACAACGGTGGGATCGGACCGTCCGGCGGATTGTTGCGCCGCCCTGCGGCAACGATGTCCACCGGCAACGGGAGTGGGGTGTCGGTCGGCAGCCGCCGCACCAAATGGGACGCCAGGTCCGCCGTCGCGGTGACGTCGGCGTTGACCACATCGGGGCGGCGTTGCAGGTAACGCGGATTCTTGCTCGGTGCGCCATCGACCAGACGAGGATTGGCCGAGGAGACCACGAACTGCGGCGAGGAATCCGCGGGGGCGTCGGCGAACCGGCCCAGCATTCGCCGCATCGGCTTGGAGAACTTGCTGAACTCAACCGCGTCATCGCGCATGGCTGCGGCATCGGCGTGGCTGAGTGGCTGGAAGTTCGACAGGAACGTGTCCGGTTGGGCGATGTCTGCCTCGGCCTGCTGGTCGTAGCCGCGATGAATGGCATCATCGGGGCGCTGGAAGAGCAGCTGTTCACAGTTCTCCACCAGCTTGTAGGAGCGATTCGGGTCGAGCCCGAGTTGGCGTCCGCTCACCACCGCCGAGGCGGTGATGTCGTCCTCGGTCTGGACCTTCACCGCTGGGTTGAAATCGTGGCGCAATCCGAACAGCCGCCAGGATCCGTCGGCCTCGAAGCCGACCCGCAGCATGTTGACCGTGATCTTGTCGCCGTCCAGCCGGAGCTGGTTGCCGCGGCGGCCGTTGATGATGCCCACCGTGAAGTGGCTGCGCCAGTCGGTTCCCCACTCGGGGCGGTAGTAGCGCTTGACCACGAACACCAGTTCTTTGACGTGGGGCGGAATCGACTCCAACCAGGCGTTGTAGTCATCGGTGAACTCCGGGGCCGGGGTGAGGAGCTTGATGACGCTGCCGATGGAACGGTCGTGGGCCAGCAGTTGGCGATGGTCGGGCTGGCGTGCGACGACGAACCGGTCGCTGAAGTCGCGATCGAGAATGGCGCCAACGGCGTCCATGTCGGCGTCGAAGTCCGGCGAATAGGCGTTTCCGAAAATGAAGGCGTCGGTGATGGCCTTGGAGATCTCAGACTTGCCGCCGCCGGAGACAGTGCTCGGCTTGTGGCAGCTGGTCGCGGTAGGCACCGTTCCGATCAGGCTCCACTGAGTGCGGTCCGCGCTCTGCGAGGCCATCCGCACCTGGTAGCCGTCGGGGGTGAGGTAGGTGGTCGCGGTACGCATCCGAAGCCCACCCGGACTGCCGTCGGGGTTGGTCCACGTCACCGACAGGCTGCGCAGCGAGAAATTCGCCCCCAGTGGCACGATCACGATATGTGATTGCTCTCGATCCAGCGCATAGCCCTCGGGCTGCAGCGTGAAGCGTTCGGGATTTCGCGCCACCACGTCGGCCAGCGAGAACTCGCCGTCCAATCGGCCGGTGACGGTGTACTCCTGCCCGAGGTTGTAGCTGGGGAAGACCAGCGCACCACCGGAATGTTCCTCCTCGGCGTTGCCAAAGAGGTTCGCTGAGTAGGAGATCTGAGTCTTGATCTCCTTCTTGCAGTAGCCGAAATAGTTGTCGGCGATGACGGTCACGATGACGCCGCGTTCGTCGCGCGCACACACCTTGAAGGCCTTGCCGTCGTTGTACAGCTCGGACTCCTCCGACCAGCACATGCCGTCGCGGCGCTGACGGTCGGTGGCCTCACTCAGGTGCGGCAACCCCAGGCTGGCCTTGGTGACGCCGGTCAGATGCGGGGCCAGGATGATGGCGCCGGTGTGGCCGGTCCAGGTGTGGGGCGCCAGCGACGCGTCGTTCTCCGGCAGGTACGGATCGCCGCCGTTGCCGAAGATGCCCTCCACGAAGTCGAGATTGGACACCAGGCCACCGGGGACGAAGAACCGGGTCTCCATGCGCTTCTCCGGCACCCAGCCGGGCACCTCTGGCGCCACCAGCGGCCGCAGTTGCAGGGAGACGAAACAGGCAGCCGGCTCGGCAGCGGTCGAGGTGTAGGGCAGCAGTAGGTCCGATTCGGGCGGTTGGAAGGCCAGCTCCAACAGCCGGGCGAAGGCTGCTTTGGGCACCGCTCGTTTGTCGTCAGGAATGGGCAGTCCGCCGGTGGCGATGTGGAAGACCCCGGCAGTGGTACGACGGTCGTTGGCGGGATTGTGCAGCACCCCGTTGACCAGCCGATAGCTGGACAGCCGCGGCGAGGTGAACTCGTCGGCGTCACGCGGTAGCGATAACGCCCGGGCCAGCCCAGGCTGGTCCAGTACGAAGGTGCGCTTGGGTAACTGCGGCGTGATCCCGGTGTCGGCGAGGTAGTCGTCCAGCCAGGTCTGGATTCGGTTGTCTGCAGCGCACAGCCGCTCGGCGAGCCGTCGACTGAGTTCCCGCTGCCGCGCCAGGAGTGGTGCGACCAGGCGTGCGGCGGCGGATTCGGCGGTCTCCGCCGGTACGGGCAGGCCGAGTTGTGCCAGGCGAAGGTTGATGGCTGCATGTTCGAACATCACGACAACATTCTGCGTGGTTGTGGACCCCATGCCGCTCGCGTCCCATCGGCAGACGCCGATTCGACGTTGTCAGCCGGTGGTGCGCTCGAAGGGGCTGAGTATCGTTGCTGCCATGACAGTCATCTGGACTGCGTTGCCGACGGTTCTGCTCGGGCTGCTGCTGTGCTTTGCCGGGCAGCGGGTCGCTCGGATCGGACTCGCCCTGCTCGGCGCAGTGATCGGCTACCTCCTCGGGCAGGCCGGCTTTCAGATTGTTGCCGAGACCATCCCCGGTTTCCCGGCCCTGTGGGAGTGGATCTTCGCCGTCGCAGGCCTGCTCGTGGTCGGCGCGCTCGCCTATGCCTTCTACATGGTGGGGGTGCTGGTCCTGATGGGATCGTTGGGTTGGCAACTCGGTTGGTGGTTCGGCGGCATTGTCGAGTTCGACATCTTGTGGACCACGATCATGGCGGTGGCCGTGGCCGTGCTCGCCGTCGTGGCCGGGTTGGTGCTCAATGTGCCCCGGCTGTTGCTGGTGCTCGCCACAGCACTGGCTGGAGCCTTCCTCATCGTCGCATCGACGCCGGTGCTGCTGATGCCCTACGCCCAGACTGCCTGGATGACGTGGCTGAACTCCAACGCGACCCTGGTCGAGGTGGGGTTGGTCGTGCTGGGCGGGCTGGTTCAGTTCGGCGTCGGCGGCAAGGACAACCTGCGCGCCTCCTACCAGTGACGGCGGATCTCGTCGGCCACGGCAGCAAAACGCTCGGCGTCCAATCGGGCCCCGATCCGGCGCACGGCCTGCGGATTCACCCGAATCACTCGATCCACCCGGGCCTCGCTCTCACGCCGCGAACTGTCCCAGTTCCCGCTCCCGATATCGACCCAGAAGCGGCCCGCGCGCGACTCCTGAGCGGCGTCGGCGTCGTGATCCTTGCTGGTCAGCGGTAGCGCGAGCAGCCAGCCGCCGTCGCGTCCCACGATCAGGACCGGACGGTCCTTTCCCTGGCTGTGGTCCTCTTCAAAGGGCACCCAGGTCCACACCACTTCGCCCGGGTCGGCCACATTGTCAGGGCGGGGCTCGTAACTGATATCGAAATGCCCCTGATGGTCTCCCGGATAGCCTGAAGCGGCCCGCGGGCCACGCCGGGACGCCCGCTGCACGACTGCAGCAACCGCTCGTCGGATCGTTCGCCAAGACGTCGCGCTGTTCACGGCGATCAGGCTAGCCCGCAATGGCGTTGAAACCAGGACTCGCTAGGCTGTGGCTCGGACAGCGAGGAGAATTCAGTGCAGAACCCAGCCGGATCGACCAACCTTCCCCACCTCACCGACCCGAGGCATCCGGTGGCCCCGGACGCGATCGGGGGCCGGAATCGCTGAGGCACCGATGCGTAGTCCGAAGAGCACCTACCGGCTGCAGATCACCGAGGATTTCGACCTGGTCGCAGCGGCCCAGACCCTGAGCTATCTCCACGAACTCGGCGTCGACTGGGTGTATCTGTCTCCGCTGCTGGCCTCCGAATCCGGTAGCGACCACGGCTACGACGTGGCCGATCACAGCTCCATCGACGTCTCCCGGGGACGCGCCGCCGGTCTGTCCACGCTGGCCACGGAAGCACACCGCCTGGGCATGGGCGTTCTGGTCGATATCGTGCCCAACCATGTGGGCGTGGCCCGCCCCTGGGAAAACGACTGGTGGTGGCATGTCCTCACCCACGGCCAGGCGTCCAGCTATGCCGACGCCTTCGACATCGATTGGGAATTCGGCGGGGGCAAGCTGCGGCTGCCCGTAGTCGCCGACGATGACCTGCTTCCCGACGGGCGCATCGCCGGCCTGAACGTGCTCGGTGGTGAACTCCACTACCGCAGTCAGCGATTTCCGCTGGCCCCGGACACGGTGCGCAGCGCCGACGACGACCCGAACGAGGTGCATGCCCGTCAGCACTATGAGCTGATGAGCTGGCGCCGCGCCGACCGTGATCTCAACTACCGCAGGTTCTTCGCGGTGAACTCGCTGGTCGCGATCCGGGTGGAGGACCCGGAGTGGTTCACCCGTTCCCACGCCGAGATCCAACGGTGGTTCGACGAGGGACTGGTCGACGGCCTGCGCGTGGACCACCCCGACGGCTTGCGCGACCCCGGGAAATACCTTGACGACCTGGCCCAGCTCACCGGTGGCGGCTACGTGCTGGTGGAGAAGATCCTGGCGCTGGACCGCGACGATGCCGGGCCGCTGGTGGTGGAGGATCTGCCGTCCGGGTGGGCGACGCAGGGCACCACCGGCTACGACGCGATGGCCTTGATCGACCGGGTCCTGGTCGACCCGGTCGGTGCCGCGCCGCTGAGCGCCCTCGAGAACCGGCTGCGGGAATGGCCAGTGGACTGGTCCCGGTTGGTGCACGACGGCAAGCTCGTGGTCGCGCACGGCATTCTGGCCTCCGAGATTCGACGCATTGCCCGCGAGGCGGTGGCCCTGCTCGATGCTGCGCCCGACCCGGGCCAGGTCGAAGACGCGATTGCCGAGATCATGGCCGACTTCGAGGTGTATCGGTCCTATCTGCCGCAGGGACGGGAGTATCTGGAACGCGCCTTCGGTTTCGCCTGGGAACGCCGACCCGACCTGGGGGCGGTGCTCAATCAGCTCTACCCGCTCCTCGCCGATGGTGCTGCTCCGGTCGCGCAGCGCTTCCAACAGACCTCCGGCATGGTGATGGCCAAAGGGGTCGAGGACGGCGCCTTCTACCGGGAGTCCCGACTCACCTCGCTCAACGAAGTCGGGGGAGACCCCAGCCTGTTCTCGATCTCCACCGAGGAGTTCCACGAGCAGATGCTGCTGCGCCAGGAACAATGGCCCACCGCGATGGTGGCCGGAACCACCCACGACACCAAACGCGGAGAAGGCACCCGAGCCCGGATCAGTGTGCTCGCCGAGATCCCGCAGCTGTGGGCCGAAGCGCTTGACGAGCTGTTGCGGCTGGTGCCGGTTCCCGACGCCGGACTGGCAAACCTCATCTGGCAAGCCATCATCGGCGTCTGGCCCGCTGACCGGGAACGGCTGCACAGCTACATCACCAAGGCCATGCGCGAGTCGGGGGAGCACACCTCGTGGACCGCCCCCAATGAGCCGTTCGAAGCCGCCATGCAGGCCTGCGCCGACGCAGCCTTCGATAGTCCCGAGGTGGTTGCGGTGCTGCAGCGGGTTCTCGACGCGGTCGTCGTGCCCGGCCGTAGCAATGCCCTGGCGGCCAAGCTGCTCACGCTCACCGTCCCCGGCGTCCCCGACATCTATCAGGGCAGTGAACTGTGGGAGCACAATCTGGTCGACCCGGACAATCGGCGCCCGGTCGACTTCGAGCTGCGATCCACGGTGTTGTCCCGGGTGCGGTTGGGGAATCGCCCCGGCGTCGAGGCCGCCTTGGACGATCCCGGTGAAGTCAAACTCCTGGTCACCCATCAGGCGTTGACCTTGCGCCGTGACCATCCTGATTTCTTCAGTCGCTATCGACCCCTGCCCGCCACCGGGGCCGCCGCCGATCATGTGGTGGCCTTCAGCCGCGGCGGCGCCATCACGGTCGTGACCCGCCTTGCGGTCGGGCTGGCCCGCGACGGCGGCTGGCGCGACACCACGCTGCGATTGCCGGAAGGCCGTTGGCGGGATCTGATCTCGGGGCGGCTGGTTCCCACCGATGCCCAACGATCGGTGCCGGTCGGGCAGCTGTTGGACCGTTTCCCGGTGGCACTGCTGGTCCGCGAGCAGCGCCGCGCCGGTGAGCGGGGACGTTTCGATGTGTGGGCCCCGCTTCCGCAGCAGGTCCGGTTGCAGGTCGGTGACCGGGTGGTGCCGATGGAGCGCGGCGTGGACGGCTGGTGGACTCCCAGCGAGCCCGAACCACTGGGTCGCGTCGACTACGGCTATCTCATCGACGACGACCCGCAACCACGCCCGGATCCGCGCAGCCGGTGGCAACCGCATGGCGTGCACGGCCTGTCGCGCACCAGCGATGCGTCCGCCTTCGAGTGGCATGACAAAGACTGGCACGGACGCCCGCTGGCCGGCTCGGTGATCTACGAGTTGCATGTGGGCACCTTCACGCCGCAGGGCACCCTCGACGCGGCCGCAGAGCGACTGGAGCATCTCGCTGGCCTGGGCGTGGACTTCGTCGAGTTGATGCCGGTGGCCGCCTTCGAAGGCGATCGGGGCTGGGGTTATGACGGCGTCGCCTGGTTCGCCGTCCACGAGCCCTATGGCGGGCCGGACGCCTACCGCCGCTTCGTTGATGCGGCGCATGCCGCGGGCTTGGGTGTCATTCAGGACGTGGTCTACAACCATTTCGGACCGGTCGGGAACTATCTACCGAAGTTCGGGCCCTACCTCGCTGAGCACGACGGAGTCTGGGGTTCGGTCATCAATTTGGATGGTCCGGGCAGCACCGAAGTGCGTCGCTACATTTCCGACAATGTGCGCTACTGGTTCGTCGATATGCATGTCGATGCGCTGCGGCTGGATGCCGTGCATGCGCTGGTCGACGATTCGCCGACCCACCTGTTAGAGGAACTGGCGATGGTCACCGCCGATCTCACCGCGCATCTGCGTCGGCCCTTGACCCTGATCGCGGAATCCGACCAGAACGATTCGCGCATCATCACCTCCCGGCAGGCCGGTGGCTACGGGGTGGACGCTATCTGGAGTGATGACTTCCACCACGCTCTGCATTCGGCGCTCACCGGCGAGGGCGACGGGTACTACGCCGATTTCACCGAGCTGAGCGCTTTGGCGAAAGTCTGCGAGCGAGGCTTCTTCCACGACGGCACGTGGTCGAGCTTCCGAGGCCGGGTTCACGGCAGCGCCTTGGATGTCGGACGGATGCCGGCCTGGCGGTTGGTGGTGTGTTCACAGAACCACGATCAGGTCGGTAACCGGGCTCGCGGGGATCGTCCCGAGGAAGTTCTGGATATCGATCAGTTGGCCTGTGCTGCGCTGCTCACGTTGACCAGCGGGTTCACCCCGATGCTGTTCATGGGCCAGGAATGGGCGGCCAGCACACCCTTCCCGTTCTTCTCCAGCTACACCGAGCCGGACATGGGCGCGGCGGTTACCCAGGGACGGTTGGCGGAGTTCGCACGGATGGGGTGGGACACCGACCAGGTGCCCGATCCCCAGGATCCGACGACCTTCGAATCAGCCAAGCTGCGCTGGGACGAGCGGGACGCCGACGACCACGCCGTCATGATGGACGTCCACCGCCGCCTGATCGCCCTGCGCGGCCAATACTCCGAGCTGACCAATCCGGTGATGGCGCGTACCCGTTGCGAATTCGACGAAGCGGCCCGCTGGTTCTTGATGCGTCGCGGCGGCGTGGCGGTGGTGGTGAACTTCGCCGCGACGCCGGTCACCATCGATCTGGGCGGTCCGCATCTGCTGCGATGGGCGACGCCCTCGGGAGCTCAGGTGGACGGCAACCAGGTGCAGTTGCCAGGTCATGCCGGGGCCGTGCTGCTGCCGTTGCAGAGCTGAGTTCTCAGGGACGGTACTTGGGCAGCGGCCCGTACCACACCGCATCGAGCGGCGGCCGGAAAGCCGGGTCCGGGTGACGATGCCGCTGCCAGGCCTGGAAGAACACGGCGGCTGCCGGGAACCAGAGCAATCCCGCACCGATCAGGGCCAGGGGTATGGCAGCCCACCCGACCGGATTCAGCAACAGCACCAGCAGGCTGGTGGTGGCCGAGACGATCCCCGAGATCCTCGTCCAGGAATAGCCCCACCAGGCGTAGAAGCCGGTGATCGAAGCCGCGGCGGACGCGATCAGGGTGGTGGCAGTGACAGCGGCGACCAGGCCCACCCGGGCCAGCGTCGAAGGCTCGGCGAACTGTGCGAACAGCCAGGCGGCGCTGTCGTAGCTTTCCACCGCGTTCCAGTAGGTCCACAGCAGAGCGGCGACCTGGACGGCGACCGCAAACAGACTGGTCGCCGTGGCGATGGTGATGATCCAGGGACGCTGCGGCTCACCGGTGCGGGGGTTCAGCGCTACGACGGTCTGTGGTTGCGTTTCGGGGAGCCAGACCTCGATCGATCCCGGTGCGCTCGGCGCGGTCTCGGTCATCGGTGCAGATTCGACGGGCACCGTCGAAGGCTGCGGCTGGTCCATTGTTCCTCCGTGGCAGGTTCTGGTGCAGCCAGCCTACGTCACCAGGATTCGACCAGATACGCCTGCATGGCCGCGCCGGCGGCGGCGATGAGTTGGCGCTGACTCAGCGATGCCAGGTTCGGTGATTCCAGCAGATCGCGGGCGGTGGTCAGGCCCACGATCAACGAGAAGGCGAGCGCCGCGCGCTGCTTCGCGTCGTGGTGGCCGAGTTGGGTTGCGATCTTCGCGAAATACTCCGCAGCCAGGAATTGGCTGAAGGGCCGTTGCATCTCCGAACCGTTGACCGAGGCACGGAGCATGGCGATCAGTCGCGTCTTCACTTCCGGGGTCTCCCAGATCTGCAGGACCTCGGCTACGACGCGCTCGCCGATGGTGGCGCGATCGCCGGCCAGGGCGCGCGCGACCATCTCTTTCGGATCAGGCAGGTCGATATCCAAGACGGCTTCGGCGAAGAGATCGGATTTGCTGTCGAAATAGTGGTGGATCAGCGCCGGATCGACGCCGGCCTCGCGAGCCACTGATCGCAGGGAGACCTTTTCGTAGCCGTGTCGATAGAACATGGCTAGTGCGGCCTCACGAATCTCGCGGCGAGTGTCGGTGTTGCCGGGACGACGACCGCGCGGTCGAGTCGGGTTCACCGCCGTCCTCCTTCACTGGATCGGTAGGCTCTGGGCTATGGCTGTCTCGCGCTGGCGTTGCGTCATCTGGGATCTCGACGGAACGTTGGCTAATACGATTCCGCTCATTATCGCCTCATATGACCATGCTTTGTACACCGTTCTTGGCATTCATGCCGACCCCGTACAGGCCCAAGGCTGGATTGGGCAAACTCTCTGGGATACCTTCACCGAGCGTTATCCCGATCAGGTCGATGCGCTGGTCGAGGCGTACGTGGATTTCAACCTCTCACAACTCGAGCGGCAGGTGCTGCGCTATGAGGGCATGGCCGAGCTGTTGGCCGACTTGGATTCCGCCGGAGTGCGCACCGGAGTCGCCACCTCCAAGCGGCGCCATTCAGCCGAACGCACGTTGGCGGCGGTCGACCTGGGCCACGCAGTGCCACTGGTGGTCGGCATGGAGGACACCACAGCGCACAAGCCGGATCCGGCGCCATTGCTGCTCGCCGTCGAGAAGCTCAACTCCAGCCGCAGCGATGCGGTCTACGTGGGCGATGCCGTCGTCGACGTTCGCGCCGCTCAGGCGGCCGGCCTGGACTCCATCGCGGTCACCTGGGGAGCTGGGATTCGCTCAGAACTGGCTGCCGCCGGGCCCACCGTGCTGGTGGACACGATGGCAGAGCTTCGGATCGCGTTGCTGGCGGACCGCTGAAACGCCTCCCTCACCGCGTAACCTCCGCGTTGGCTGCGCGCGTTTTTCCCTTTTCCGTTCGCTGAGCTTGTCGAAGGGGCCGGTTCGCCGCTGCGCCTTTCGACAGGATCAGGAAACGCCCGAACGTCGAAGCGCCCCCGTCCATGGCAGGACGGAGGCGCTTCGACGAATGCGGGTCAGCCCTTCATAGTGCCGGTCTCGAGGAACCGGGCATGCCAACTGAGCGCCTTATTCAGGTCGTGCGGGGTATGCGCACTGTTGGTCGCTTTCGCGGCCTGAGCGACGTACTCCTCCAACTGCGCCTTGTAGTCGGGGTGGGCGCAGTTGTCGATGACGACCTTGGCTCGCTTGGCCGGCGGCAGGCCGCGTAGATCGGCCAGGCCCTGCTCGGTGATGATCACCATGACATCGTGCTCGGTGTGGTCGTGATGGGAGACCATCGGCACAATCGCGGAGATGGCACCACCCTTGGCCGTGGACGGGGTGACGAAAGTGGAGATGAACGCGTTGCGCGTGAAGTCGCCCGAGCCACCGATACCGTTCTGCATCTTGGAGCCCATGATGTGGGTGGAGTTCACATTGCCGTAGATGTCGGCCTCGATCAGTCCATTGGTGGAGATCACTCCGAGTCGACGGATCACCTCGGGGTTGTTCGAGATCTCCTGCGAGCGAAGGATGATCTTGTTGCGGTAGTGCGCCGCGTTGTCGTTCATCTTGGTGGCGTACTCCGGGCTCAGCGAGAAAGCCGTTGCCGAGGCGACGGTCATCTTGCCGGAGTCCAACAGGTCGACCATGCCGTCCTGGATCACCTCGGTGTAGGAGGTGATGTTCTCGAACGGGCCCTCCAGCAGGCCGGCGAGCACGGCGTTGGCGATGTTGCCCACGCCGGACTGTAACGGCAGCAGGTTCTTGGGCAGGCGCCCCTGCTTGACCTCGTTGGCGAGGAAGTCCAACAGGTGTCCGGCGATCAGCCGAGACTCGTCGTCCAGCGGCTTGAACGGGGTGTTGCGGTCCTCGGAGTCGGTCTCCACCACGGCGACGACCTTGGCCGGGTCGATCTTGATCGTGGTGCTGCCGATGCGGTCCCCGGCGGCCATGATCGGGATCGGGGTGCGGTTGGGCGGCAGCGCGCTGCCTTCGTAGACATCGTGCATGCCGGTGAGGTCGATGCTCTGCCAGGAGTTGACCTCCAGGATGACCTTGTCGGCGGCCTCCAGCCAGATGGTGTTGTTGCCCATCGACGAGGAGGGCACCAGTTCGCCGTCGGCGGTGATGGCGGTGACCTCGATCAGTGCGACGTCGAGCTTGCCCATGAACCCGGCCCACGCCTGCGGACCCGAGTGAGACAGATGGACGTCCTGGTAGCCGGAAATGCCCTCGTTGATCTTGTTTCGCATGATCGGATCGGACTGGTACGGCATGCGGTAGCCGACGGCGTCGGCCTCGGCGAGCACGCCGTCCATTTCGGGTGCGGTGGAGGCTCCGGTGAGTACTCCGATCTTGAATTCCTCGCCGCGGGCATGGGCCTCTTTGGCGATGGCAGCGATGGCACCGGGTACCGCCTTCGGGTAGCCAGCCCCGGTGAAGCCGGAGAATCCGACGTTCATGCCGTTCTTGATGATTTTGGCTGCGTCTTCCGCGCTGCAGACCTTGCTGCGGAACTCCGCGCTCGCGATACGCGACATGTCACTCCTCGACGGTGGTTGGATCACGCACAGGCTACAGATTCTGAAGCCTGTGCGTGTCAAATGGCTAGCATTTGTCCGCGATTGTTCGTCCTGGTGAGTTTGTATTATCAAGGGGTGATGCACGGATTGTGGGCCGGGGCCGACCTCGAGGCCGCTTCGTCGCGACGTGGCAACGGGTGCCCGGCATCTGGCTCGGGCACCCGTGTGCAGTACTTCTGAATGGCATCCGCGGAACGGCTATCCACCTACCGACCATGGTGCCACCGCCCCACCGGTGTGGCGGGGCGAACGAGCGGGTAGCCTCATTGGGTGACACCCGGGCGGGTTCAGCCAAGCGCCGCCGTCGGACGCATCACCAGCCCGGTGCGCAGTTTCGGAGTGAAGAAGGTTGACTTCGGAGGCATCAAAAGGCCTTCTCGGGCGGTTCGCCGGATCTCCGCCAAGGACGTCGGCCGGATCAGCACCGCTGCTGCCACCGCCCCCGAAGTAACCAACTCCACGGTCTCGGTCAAGCCGTGCTGATAGCTGACCTGCGCCGACGAATCGGCCAAGGCATGCTCCAGATAGGCGCCGTCGAGCGCTCGGACATCGACGAAGGCGTCGGGCTTCGGGATGAGCCAGTGTGCCGAGCCGTCGGGGGCGAGTAGGACCAGGCGCCCCCGTTCCACCATCTCGGCGAGCGTTCCGGGGCTTGGCTCCGGTGCGGGTTCGATCTCGAAACAGGTGGCCAAATCGCGCTGAAGCCCCGCAAATTCTATGCCCGTATATACCCTGTGGATGGCCTCGATGCTGAGCTGATCCTCGATCAGTTCATTGATGAAAGCCAGCGTAAACTCAGCTGCGCCAGCTGTGTCCCCGGTGGCCGCGCGCACTTCATCTCGGTAGTTTCGTGAGATCGCGTAACGGTGATGGCCATCGGCGATCAGGACGTCATCGGCGGCCAGGATCTCGGTGATGGCTGTGATCCGCGTCGGATCGGTGATCCGCTCCACGCGATGCACCACGCCGTCGACATCGAGTTCTCCGACCGCTTCGGCCGGGGCGGCCAGAGCCTCGGTGAGGCCAGCAGCCAGGGACAGACCCCAAACCGGCGAGGTGTTGGTAGCCGTGGCGCGAGTCAGGTCCAGCCGGTCGGTGACCGCCTTGGGAGTGGTTCGCTCGTGGGGGAGCACTCCGCCGGCGTCGATGTCGACCACCTCGAGCCCGGTGAGCACTCCGCTGATCACCCGTTGTGCTCCGGTGGCGTCGGTGAATTGCATGCGGTAGATCGTCAGCGACGGCACCGGATCCCTCACCAGCACCCCCTCGGCGAGCCATTCCTGCAGGGTTCGGGCAGCGCGCTGGTATCCCGCTTCCTCGGGGGTGGGCACATCGACGTGCACGATGTTGTGAACGTCACGAGCGGCCAACTGCGCGACGTCAGCCGCCGAAAGAACGTCATAGGGCGGTGCGATCACTGCAGTGAGGTCAGCGTTCGGGGCGTAGCGGATTGCGGCGAATGGTGCAGTCTTCGGCATGCACGAAACGGTAGCGGACTCCCGCTTCAGGCCTGGCGCACCTGATCACCGTGTTCCAGATACCAGGCGTAGGTCTGAGCCAGCCCGTCGGCCAGGCTGTAGCGCGGTTTCCATCCCAACCCGCGAAGCCGGGAGCTGTCCATGAGCTTGCGTGGCGTGCCGTCGGGTTTGGTCGGATCCTGAACGATGCGTCCGCGGTAGCCGACGACGTCGGCAATGGTGCGCGCCAGTTCGGCGATGCTGATTTCCACGCCGCTTCCCACGTTCACATGGGAGAGGCGTTCGGTGGTCGGCGTCCAGTACTGCTCGGCGGGCAGGCCGGCCACGAACACTGCTGCGGTTGCCATGTCGTCGACGTGCAAGAACTCGCGCAGCGGAGTCCCGGTTCCCCACACCACGACTTCGGGGGTGCCGTTGACGGACGCCTCGTGGAAGCGACGCAGCATGGCCGGCAGTACGTGGGAGTTGGTCGGGTGGAAGTTGTCGCCGGTGCCGTACAGATTGGTGGGCATGACGGAGCGATAGTCACGTCCGTATTGGCGGTGATAGCTCTCGCACAGCTTGATGCCGGCGATCTTCGCGATGGCGTACGGCTCGTTGGTCAGCTCCAGCGGCCCGGTGAGCAGCGAGTCTTCGCGCATCGGTTGCTCGGCGAGCCGCGGATAGATGCATGACGATCCCAGGAACATCAGCCTGTCGACGTCGTTGGCGTGGGCCGCAGCGATGACATTGGCCTCGATCATCAGGTTGTCGTAGAGGAAATCCGCCGGATAGGTGTCGTTGGCATGGATACCGCCGACCTTGGCCGCGGCGAGATACACCTCGTCGAGGTGCTGATCGGCGAAGAATGCCCGCACTGCCGCTTGGTCGATCAGGTCCAGTTCGGCGTGGCCGGCGGTAACCACCTCGATCTCAGGATCGGACGCCAACGCCCGCACGATCGCCGAGCCCACCATGCCGCGGTGGCCGGCGACGAAGATGCGCCGACTCACTGCGCCGCCTGCGGGGGAACCTCGTAGCCGTTGAGTTTGAGGAAGGCCAACCGCCGCGCCTCAGCCAAGTCAGAGGTCGCCATCTCCTCGATCAGTTCGGTGATTCCGATCTGAGGGGTCCAGTCCAGTTGGACCCGCGCCTTGGCTGCGTCGCCCAACAGGGTCTCGACCTCGGCGGGGCGGAAGTAGCGCGGGTCTACCCGGGCCACCACGGCTCCAGGGCTCAGATCGGTCTCCACTCCGTCGTCGAGGGTGTCCAGGATGGCGATCTCTTCCACCCCGGAACCTTCGAAGCGCAGGTGCATGCCGAGCGCCCTCGCGGTGCTCGCCACGAACTGGCGAACCGAGTACTGCTCGCCGGTGGCGATCACATAGTCCTGGGGTTGATCCTGCTGCAGCATCAGCCACTGGAGGCGCACGTAGTCCTTGGCGTGTCCCCAGTCGCGCAATGCGTTGAGGTTGCCCAGGTACAGGCAGTCATCCAGCCCGGTGAGCACCCGCGCCAGTCCGCGGGTGATCTTCCTGGTCACGAAGGTTTCGCCTCGCCGGGGAGATTCGTGGTTGAACAGGATGCCGTTGCAGGCGTACACCCCGTAGGCCTCGCGGTAGTTCACTGTGATCCAGTAGGCGTACAGCTTGGCTACCGCATATGGCGAGCGGGGGTGGAACGGTGTGGTCTCGGTTTGTGGCACCTGCTGGACCAGCCCGTACAACTCGGAGGTGGATGCCTGGTAGAACCGCACACTGTCAGTGAGCCCGAGCAGGCGGATCGACTCCAGGATCCGCAGCGCACCCAGTGCATCCACATCGGCGGTGTATTCGGGTGCCTCGAAGCTCACCGCGACGTGGGATTGGGCCCCCAGGTTGTAGATCTCGTCGGGGCGCACGTCACCGATGATCCGGGTGAGGCTGGTGGAGTCGGTCAGATCCCCGTAGTGCAGGAACATCTGGACGTTCGATTGGTGCGGATCTTGATAGATGTGGTCGATCCGCTGCGTGTTGAGCTGGGATGAACGGCGTTTGATGCCGTGGACCTCGTAGCCCTTCTGCAGCAGGAACTCTGCCAAGTAGGAGCCGTCCTGCCCGGTGATTCCGGTGATCAAGGCACGCTTTGCCATTGTTGTCCCTTCTTACCCAGGCCACGCTGGTTTCAGCCTAGTGGCCGGCTGCAGGTTCACGAGCGGATGGAGATCAGTATTGTCTGCAACTCGGTGATGACCGTGGCGAGCAGCCCCTTGAATGGCCAGCCGGGGGTGGTGGCACCGGTGGGAGCTGCGTGGGGAATGGCCCAGAGGCTGACGAATAGGCCCACCGATAGCGGATTCCACAGCCGGGATTCGATCAGGTCGCGATGGCTGACCGCGATGCAGATTGACAGTTCGATGATCAGAATGTGCAGCCAGCGCCCGTAGTCGATGCCGAGTACAAACAGTGGTGCGATCCCGATCGCCGCGGCCAGCGCCCAAGCCCAGTATCGACGCAGCCACGGACTGAGTGCGATCGGGAGCACCGCCAAGGCCGCCATGACCAGATACCCGCTGTAGGTGGGGGCGTCTTTGGCGACCAGGTCCAGACTGTCCTGCAGGCTGCGACCCATCCACGCCACGGCCCCGGTGCACAAGTTCTGGCCTAGCCCCTGCTCGATGATCTTCGTGCACAACTGGGTGGAGGTCGCGGCCGTGCCGTGCCACACCGTGGAGGCTGCCAGGGCTAGGGTTCCGACGCCGGCGAAGGCAGCGGCGAAGCTGCGGCGCAGTGGCATCGTGGGTTCGGTCAACAGCAGGAAGCCAACTGCGGGCAGCATCAAGGCCACCGACTCCCAGGAGAAGACTCCGAGGGTCCACACCAACAATGCCGCCGCCAGGAGGGCGATGCGCCAGCCTCGAGCCAATCCTCGACGCGCCACGGCGATGAGCACCAGCGCCACGAAGCCCAGAATCTCCTTGCGGAACCCGCCCAGCGGATCCCAACCGAGGAACGGCAACGCGGCCGGCGACGCGACCAGGGCGATGGCCGACCAGGAGAAGTCGGTTCGGAACAGGTAGCTGATGAAGAAGGCGAAGATGGGAACGTAGCAAGCCACTTGGATCGCGAACAGCAACCACAGGGTGGCCGGCCCCGAGGGGGCGACGGTGAACAGCAACTCGCCGAACAGTCCGCGGCGGATGAACTCCCCGGGGTAGGCGATCAGCCAGTCGGCGGTCTGATGGTCGTTTCCACCGCCGGCTATGACACCTGAATAGGTGCTGATGGCCACATAGGCGCTGATGCCGAGGACGGCGAAAGCCGTGATGAGACGAGGCCACGGCAGCCTTCGGGTTGCCGTCATCGGACGGTGGAACTCAGCATGATGTCACACGGTACCGACGCCACCGAGGCATTTGGGGGAGTGGGTCAGTAGGCGCCGCTGGGCGCCACGACCGCGCGAGCTGTCTTTCCCAGGATCATCAGATCCTGAACCATAGACCAGTTGTCGACGTAGTAGTTGTCCAGTCGCACCGTGTCTTCCCAAGAAAGATCGGAACGGCCGGATACCTGCCATAGACCGGTCAGTCCGGGGCGGACATCGAGACGACGGCGGGCGTCCTTGTCGTAGTGAGCGACCTCGCTGGCCAAGGCCGGCCGGGGACCAACCAGGCTCATGTTGCCGACCAGCGCATTCCAGAACTGGGGCAGCTCATCGATAGAGAAGCGGCGGATGAACCGACCCACTCGCGTGATGCGGGGGTCATGGGTCATCTTGAACAACGGGCCAGCGCCTTCATTCAGATGCGCCAGTTCGGCGAGGCGAGCTTCGGCGTCCACCGCCATGCTGCGGAACTTCAGGCATTCGAACTCTTCACCCTTCAGGCCGACGCGGCGCTGCCGGAAGAACACCGGACCGCCGTCCTCGAGCTTGATGGCCAGCGCCACGATCGCCATCACCGGCGCGGACGCGATCAGCAGCATGGTGGAGCCGATGACGTCGAAAGTGCGCTTCACCCAACGTCCCGAAGCCAGCGCCTGGGGCCGCTCAACGTCGACCAGCGGCAGACCGGCCACCGGACGCACCTCGAGGCGATTGGCGCTGGTATCGGTGATGGCCGGCACCACGATCATCTGGATGTCGTGCTCCTCGAGTTCCCACGCCATGTGGCGGAACTCCGAAGCCGCGTTGAATGAGCCTTCGGCGAAGAAGACGGCTTCGGCTTCGTGCTCTTCGATGATCGAAACCGCTTCGGACATGTTGCCCAGCACCGGCAGGCCACCGGGAGTGTAGGCAACCTTGTCGCTGGTGATGGCACCGATGACGCGGTAGCCCAACCAGGATTCCCGACGCAGCACCTGAGCGATGGCGTCGACGTGACCGCTGTCACCGGCGACGACCAGCGGCGTGGTCAGCGCGCCTCGGGCGTGGATGGCCCCCATCGCCTTGCGGCGGGCGTAGCGGGCCAACAGCAGCGCGAATGACCCGAAGGTGAACATGAGCACGAAGGCGGCACGAGGAAAGTCGTACTTCATCAGGTAGGCGGTGATGCCGAGCAGCGCCGAAGTGGCGGCGGTGGCCATCAGCACGCGCTTGTATTCCATGGCCCCGGCACGGAGATGACGCAGCGAATCGGCACCGAAGATGCGCAGCATCACCAACCAGCCGACCACGATGAACGGGCCGGATGCCTGCATGATGAGCAAGGTGTCGTCCTGGCCGGGAAACGGCAGCAGGCCTCGTGCCATGACCGCGACGATCAGAGCAAGACTGATCATCAGGGCGTCGCCCACATACAGGGCGGTGAGTTGAACGCGCTTCGAGAGCACGGTGACGGGCACGCGTGAAGTCGATGCTGCTTGTGCAACAGCATCCAATTGCGCAGAAACTGTGGTCATGATCCCCCCCGGTTCAGACCCATCCAGCCAATCCCCCGAGAGGCTGAACAGTGCACCCCTTCCCCCGAACGGGTGACACTGGCAGATAGTGTGGCGGCTGAGCGACGATGTTGCAAGTGCGCTACTCGCTCAGGAATGCCTGAGACGACCCCGTCAGGGTGGATTAGTTTGGTTCGGGTCGTAATACTGAGTACATCAGCGCACCGGCACGGCTGGCTTTCGGGGGGAAGCGGTTGTACGGTTCGGGCAGCCAGATGTCATTCAGTTGGTCCCGGGAAACGGGATAGTCGCTTCAGGGCGAACTCGGGATCCGCTGATCGGGGGGCATCGTTGGTTCTGACCGGGTCGAAGAACATCGTCGGAGACGCTGGTGCGGAGGGGTATCGCGAGACGGTGCCCCTCCGTTTTTGCGTTCAGCGACGGTCAGCGACCGCTGCGCGCGGGTGAGCTCGCCGCGATGAGCGCCTGCCCCAACTCGACGGTGGCCCGCTGGGGTGACAACACTCGGCGACGGTATTCCTGGCCGGCGGCACCGAGCTGCGCCATCTGTTGCGGATCCTCGGACAGGGCCTCGGCAGCGGCCAGCAGCGAGGCTGGATCATCGGGATCAACCCGGATGCCCGCGGCCGCCGCAGCGATCTCATCGGCCGTGACGCTGTCGGCATCTACCGCAGCCAGGACGGGCCGTCCGGAATGGAAATAGGACGTGAGCTTGCTGGGAACCGACATTTCGGTCATTCCGGGAAGCTCATTCACCAGCAGAATGTCGGCACTGGCTAGTGTGTCGGCGAATTCCGCGGAATCCACCGGGTCGAGGAACTGCAGATTCGGATTAGCTCCCATGGCCTGCAACGCCGAACGTCGATGCCCGTCGCCCATGAGCACAAAGCGCACGCGTGATCCGGATTGTGCCGCCACCTGCGAGGCGTTGACGACATTCTCCAAGTTCTGCTTGGCACCCATGTTGCCGGCGTGCAGCACGATGACGTCCTGCGGTGCCCAACCCAGTCGAGTCCGCAGAGCTTCGTCGCGACGCCCGGGGTCGGTGAGGTGGGTCCAGTTGCGAACCACCCGCACCCGAGCAGGATCAACACCGAGTTCGCTGGTCACGAAGGCCTTGAAGCGGTCGTGAATCACCACGACCTGATCAGCGTGGCGCAGGGTCGCCGATTCGATGCGACCGATGAGGCCGGCGATTCGGGACGCCGCGCCGGTCTGGCTGGCGCTGAGGGTGTAGATGTCCTGAACCCACACCACGCTGGGACGGCGGGTCAGCGCGGCGCGCGCGATGATCAATGCGGTACTGAGCAGCGCCGGGGTGACTGCGAGCACCACGTCGGCGCCGAACCACGAGTTCGCGGCCGCCCGCAGCCCGAATCCCACCTCCATGAGCGAACGGCCGATGACGCCGCCGTCCCGGGGTACGGGGTGGCGAAGGCGCTGCACCTTGATGTCGTTGACCAGTTCACGTCGGCTGAGCCCGGTGTAGCCGTCCGCGATCTGCCATTGCGGATAGTGCGGGTAGCCGGTGACCACAGTGATGTCGTGCCCCTGTTCGGCCAAGCCCGCAGCGGCCCCCGCAGTGTAGGGGGCTATTCCGGTGGTCTCGGGCAGATAGTTGATTCCGAGGAGGGTGATGCGCACGGGTCAGGAACGGTTTCTGGAGAGATCCTTCAGCCCGGTGATCAGTTCTGCCAGCAGGCTGATGGCCGGGTCGATGGCGGCGAAGGTCGCCGGGAACAGGCGGCGATGCGAATTCACCGGATCCACGATGTCGTCGTCATCCTGGCTGCCGGCCGACAGGCCGCGGTTGCGATTGGCCAGCTGAGCCAGAGCCTCCAACGGACCGCTCGTGGCCACCCGGATCTCGCCGACCGGGTCGAGTTGGATCAAGCGAACGAACTGGCGCAGGGTGAAGGTCACATTGCGGCGTTCCGGGGCCAGGCGGGCGACCAGTCGGCGGTGGTCCCGGGTGGCGGTGAGGACCAGGCCGGCTTGCTGCACCAGTTGCGAACTGAGCTGCGTGGTGGTGAATCCGCTGGCGTCGATGCCTCGATTGTCGAGTTCCTCGGCCACCACGGGATGCACCCCCGAATGAGCCAGCGCATAGGTGCCCGCTGAGTGCACCGGCAGTGCAGCGGCGGAGGTATCGGCCAAGCGCTGCGCCAGCGTCAGCTCCATGAAGGGGGAGCGCGCGATGTTGCCGGTACACACGAACAGGATGCTGCGGCTCTCGCTGCGGGACGGGGTCACTGGTTCACCGCTTTCTTCAGAGCTTTGGTGATGGTGTCGGACAGTACCTGGTAGCCCTTGCTCGTGGGGGTGATGCCATCGGCGCTGAGTAGGTTCGGCTGACCTTCGAACGGAGATCCGATGTCGACATAGGTCACTCCGGTCAGAGCCGCTGCGGCCTTCACCTGTGCCGCGGTTGTCGCCATGGTGTTGGTCCCCATGAACGGCGACAACACCAGGATCTTGGCGTTGGGCAGGCTCGCTCGCAGACGGCGGAACAACGTTTTGGCTGCGTTGCCGACGTCCTTGTTCTGATCATTGACACCACCGGAGATCACGATGATGTCGGGATTCTGTCCTACGGCAGCGTCCACCATTTCGACGAAGGTCGGGCAGTAGTCGACCCCACAGTCGGACTTGCCTGAGGATGTTTGGTAGCCGGTGCCACCACGTCCGAGGTTGATCGGCTCCCACCCCAGGTTCTCGGCGGTCTGGGTGACCCAGGAACCGTCAGCGGTTCCTTGTACCAGAGAATCCCCGATGAACACCGCCCGCGGAGACTGGGTGGCTGCCGGTGTCGAGGCCGCCGCCATCGGCGTGGTGCCCGCACTAGCGATGGCCTCACCCGGACGGGTCGCCATCACCACAGCGATGGTCGCGACCATTGCGGTGGCGACCACTGCGGCGGCCACCTTGATCACCGGACGCCACCCCTTCGGCAGCAGATCGGCCAGAGTTCCCGGTCGGTTCCGGTCGGCATAGGTGTAGGCATAGGGGCGTGCGGCGTCGTCCTTGGCGAGGTTCATCAAGGTGCCGCGGATCGGCACATCCGCGACGCTCAGCGCGCCGATCGCCTGGCGAAGCTCAGAGGTACGCAGCTTGCCGCTGCCCACGACCAGCACCACGCCACCGAACTGCCGGCCGATGATGGCCGCGTCGGTCACCGCGGTCAGCGGTGGGGTGTCGATGATCGTGACGTCGAATCGATCAGCGATGCTGCGCAGTGCTTCGCGGCCACGGGTGGAGCCGAGAAGTTCGCTGGCATTCGGCGGCACCGTGCCGACCAGGATCACCTGGAGGTTGTCAGGCCCCCACGGTTGCACGACATCTTCGATCTTGCTCTGACCGACCACGATGTCGCTGAGTCCCGGGCCCCCGGTGAGGTCCAGCAGTCCTTCGAGTCGGGGTCGGCGCAGATCGGCCTCCACCAGACAGGTACTCAAACCTTCGGCAGCGAAGGCGGCGGCGAGGTTGGCCGCCGTGGTGCTCTTGCCTTCACCGCTGACGGAGGAGGTGACCACGAAGGTGCGTTTGCCCTCCCCGGGCAGATACTTCAGCGCGGTGCGGGCGTGACGGACGCTTTCTGCGCGCAACGACAGGGGCAAGGCTGTTACCGCGATCGGATGGCGGGCCAGTTTGCGATCTCGGGGCAGGCTAGCCAGCACCACGCTTCCGGTGAGGCTCTCGATCTGCTCACTGGAATCGACCCGGGCCACCACGAGTTCTACGACGACCAGATAGCCGATGGCCAGCACCAGTCCGCCCAACATGCCCAACATCGCGTACAGCGGAATGTTGGGCGAGGAGGGCTTGTCCGGCACGATCGCGGCTTCGATCAGTTGCGCTCGCACGGGGGCGCCCTTGACGTCGCTCACCTTGGGACTGAGGTCTGAGACAGCGATAGAGAGCTGATTCGCGATGGCGTTGGCCAGGGCGGCCGCCATCTCAGGGTCTTTGTCGGTGACATCGATGGTGATCAAGGAAGTGTTCAACGGCACCGACACGTCGATGTTCTTGCGCAGGTCGTCCAAGGTGGTGTCGAGGTTGAACTGGGTGATGACCGGGCCGAGCACGATTTCTTTGGGAACGACCGCGGCGAAGTTGCGGGCTTGATCCTGGGAGAACGTGCCTCCCTGAGCCAGGTCGCCGGTGGTCTGGCCGTTGGTCACCGTGACGAAGACATCGGCGGTCGCCGTGTATTTGGGCTTCTGAATGGCGGCGACGGTGAGCGCCAACGAAGTTCCCAGTAGTCCTGCGAGTACGATGAGCAGCCATCTGCTGCGAAGCATGCGCAGTACTTCTTGGCTCCCCATATATCCCCCTGTGGTCGGACCCTAACCCCCAAGAATAGCGGTAGGCTTACCGGACCGTTGATTCCAGTGAGGGAGGCTGGGCTTGACCCGAGTCATGGCGCCTCCAGTGACCCATCCGCGGGCCATCTCCGGTGGCTGGGTCATCGGGATGGCGGTTTCCATCGCGGTCCTTGCCATCGGCATCCCCGGGGCGTTGATCTTCACCGTTGACGATGTTGGGCGTAGCCAGGGCTGGATCATCACCACCGTGATTGGTGTCTGGAGCGGCATTCGGATCTCCGTGCGCTGGGTGCGCGGGATCCCGCGACTGTTTGATTTCTTCTTCTGGGTATTCACCTACATTTTCATCGGAATTGCGGCTACCGCCTCGATGCGCGCCGGCGATATTCCGTGGACCACGGCTTCGATCAACCCCGACCTGGACGTTCCGACGGCGCTGATCACCCTGGGTGGTGTGATCGCCTACGAGGTGGGCGCCTTCCTGCGGTGGGCGAGCGCCCGCAAGCGTCCGGTCAGCGAACTGCCGGAGGTCGGAATCAGCGTGGGCCGGGCGTTGCTGCTTTACCTGATGGGGCTCGCGGCCGTGGGGTACTACGTCTCGAAAATGGGACTGTCGGCGATCTTTTCCAGCAGAACCAATTCGGCGATCATGCAGTCCTACATCTGGGGAGACTCCTCCACCTTGGCGATCATCTACGCCATGGCGATCTATCCGCTGCTGGTCGCCGTGGGCGCGTTCGCTCAGCATTGGCGATCGCTGCAACCTGGCGAATCCGGACGCCTCGGCTATCCGCTGCTGATTGCGGCCGGCTTCGTGGGCCTGATGCTCGTGGCCAACCCGCTCACCTCGGCGCGCTACACCGCGGGGACGGTGGCTTTCGCCCTGGTGATGTTCCTCGGCGCCGCTGCCACCGCGAACCGCGCCCGGTTGACGATGCTGGGAACGATCTTCGCTTTCCTGTTCGTCTTTCCGATCCTGAACGTGTTCCGCAACGCCGGAACGCAGTTGCAGGACCGCCAGAGCTTCTTCAGCGAGTACATCGGCAACGCCGACTACGACGCCTTCTTCCAGATCGCCAATGCCTACTCCTATGTCGTCGATGGCCTGGTCGTGCCGGGGCGTCAGTTCCTGGGCAGCCTGCTGTTCTGGGTGCCCCGGTCGGTGTGGCCGGACAAACCTGAAGACACCGGGATCATGCTCGCCGACTATCGCGGCTACTCCTTCACCAATTTGTCCGCTCCGGTGTGGTCGGAACTGTTGGTCAATGGGGGTGTGATCGCGGTCGTCGTCGGCTTCATCATCATCGGCTTCGCCCTGCGGGTGCTGGATGATCGCATGGTGCCGGCCTATTCGCAGGCTGGCTGGTGGGGGGTGGCCGGCGCGATCCTGCCGGTCTACAGCCTGATCCTCTGGCGGGGGTCTTTGCTGCAGGCGACCGGCGCTCTGGTCGTGATGATGGTGGGTCTGATCTGGATCAGGAAGAAATCGCCGCCGAATACCGCGCTGACAACTCTGTCGCGATAGCCGCCATGCTCAGTTCGGTTCGGACGGCCTGCTGTCCGCGCCGTCCCATGGCGACTGCTTCGGTCGGATCCTGCAGCAGTGCTGCGATGGCCTCGGCCAATCCGGCCACGCTGAGGTCGCTGACCCGACCGGCGTCGTGCTCGGTGACGAAATCGGCCAGACCGCAGCTGTGGGTGACCACGACGGGTCGGGCCACGCTCAGCGCCTCGACCACCGTCATTCCGTAGGGCTCGTCGACGCTGGGCAACACGTAGACCGAGGCCTTGCGCATCCGGTCCAAGGTCTCTTCCGGAGCCAGCGCACCCTCCCAGGTCACCGGCACGCCTGCGGCGCGGGCGCGATCGATCGCTGCGGACACGGCTGAGCCTTCGCCTTCGTCGGGCCCGACCACTGTGAAATGCGCCTCGGGGAAGCGGCGCCCCAGGAGCTCGGCCGCTTCCACGAAGGTGACCGGACGCTTGCGGGGCGCTAACCGTGCCAGGAACAGCACCTCGGGGGAGCCAGGCTCAGCGGGTCGATCCTCAGCGAACGGGACTCCGTTGGCCAAGGGCAGCAGATTGAGGTCGCCGGCCACCTGTCGAAGATGGTTGCGCTCCATCTTGGTGAGATAGAACACCGCCTGTGCGGCGCGCAGCACCGGGCGGGTGAGTTGGGCGTCCAGCGGGATGGCCAGTGGATTGCTGGAGGGGTCGATCATCCCGTGGGGTTGGACGAACAGCGGGATCTTCGCCTGCATCAGAGCGCGCGCGGCAGGCAAGGTGATCAGATCGCGGGCGATATGGATGTGGGCCACGTCGTAGGCGCGGGCAGCCTTGCGCACCCATCGCTGCAGCCCGGGGCTGGCCAGTCCTGCGAACCCGGTGCCCGGAACGACGGTGCGGGCAGGGAACAGCTGTGCAGGTACCCCTTGAATGGTGTCGGGAATGGTCGGGTAGCCGCGCACGCCGGCCGCCAGCGTGACTCGGTGTCCCTGCTCGATGAGTGCTTGGGCTTGGTTTGCCGCCACCCGCAGTGGTCCGCCGTAGGCACCGTCAGGACTCACCAGGCTGACGACCGACAGGATGCGCATCTAGCCGTGTGCCTTGGGATTCGCCGTCTTGGCGACCGGCGCCAGGACCACTTCGCCGTCGGCCACGTCGGCCACCACCAGGGCGTTGGCACCGACGGTGGCATTGTCCCCGATGGTCACACCGCGCAGCACCGTGGCCCGGGCCGCCACCCAGGAGCCATCCCCGATCGTGATGGGGGCGTTGTCGAACTCGAAGGTGGCTGAGCGATGGTCATGGCTCCCGGTACACAGGAACACATCCTGGGAAACGCAGGTGTTGGCCCCGATCCGCACCGGTTCCAGGTTCAAGATCCAGGTGCCTTCGCCGATCCAGGAGTTCTCGCCGACGCTCAGCTTCCAGGGCCAGTGGATTCGCACCCGGTGCCGGATCAGTACTCCCGGTGCCAGGTCGGCGCCGAAGGCGCGCAGCACGCGAGCCCGAGTCTGAGGCGGACACCACCAATGGGAAAGGAAGATCCCCGAGCAGAGCAGCCACAGCACTTGCTTCGCCGCCGAGCCACCTCGGTCGTAGCCGGCGCCGGTGAAGCCAGAAAGATCGAACCGTGCCTTCATGTCGCGATTGTACGGGTAGCTCCGCGCAGCCGGGGCTCAAAGGGTGGTGTGGCAGAATCGGCGCCGGGACCGGCCCGCCGCCAGATAGGCCGTGACTAGGAGAGGACGCCGGGATGCGAGCACTGTCCGGCCTGAACAAGCTGGTCGGGTTCGGGCTGTCGATGGCGTTGTTGGCGATTGCTGCCCTGGTGGCGATCCCAGCGATGATCCGTTCCAGCGGCGAAAACGCCTGGGGTGCTATTGCACTGGGTCAGAATCTCGGTGCCTTCGGCGCAATGTTGATCGCCTACGGGTGGGGGATCTTCGGCCCCGCTGAGATCGCCCAAGGAGATCAGGCGAGTCGCACCGTGGAGTTTCTGGCCTCGATCAAAGTGAGACTGATCCTGCTGGTTCCCACGCTGGTGGTCGTGGTGGTGCCCTCGCTGTTGTTGTCGCCGCTGCGTCCAGATCTGGCGGCGGTGGGTGCGGTCGTCGCGGCACTGACCGGCCTGACTGCGACCTGGTTCTTCGTGGGCTTGGCGCGCCCCTACGCGCTCATGGCCCTCGAGACGGTGCCTCGGGTGGCGTTCACCGTTGTCGGGATCGTCGAGATGGAACGTGGCGCCGATGCCTTGTACGGCCTGATCTGGCAGGGAGTGGGCCTGCTGGCGGCTTTCGTGGCGTCGTTGCTGTGGATCCTTCGCTACCTTCGGTACCGACCCGGAATGGCGGCGCAGTTGCCTGGCACGCTCCCGCTGTTGAAGCGCTATGGCGGTGGCGTCGCCTCCAGCCTCGGTAGTCAGCTTTACACCGTCTTGCCCCTGGTGATCGTGACTACGGTGGCACCGCTGGCGCAGCCGATGTTCGCCTTGATCGACAAGCTCTACCGGCAGGTACTGGTGGCCTTGCTGCCGATCGTTTCGGTGTTGCAGGGGTGGGTGCCTCGCGGTGAGGATCCGGCCCAGCGGGTCCGCACCATGATGTGGTGGACCCTCGGGATGTGCGCCACGATCGGTGTCGGCACCGTGCTGGTGGGTCCGTGGATTCTGCATTTCCTGGGTGCCGGCGCGCTGACTCCCACGGCGATCGAGATCGCGCTGTTGGCCGTGCTGCTCGCCGTCACCTTCTTCGTGTCGGTGCTCGGCCATGCTGTGCTGGGAACCTACCGAGAGTTGCGGGCGCTGGCGCGCTCGACCACCATCGGCACTCTGATCGGGATGCCGTTGGTGGCAGTGGGTGTGTGGTTCTTCGGTGTTCCTGGTGCGCTGCTGGGAATGCTGATCGGAATGACGGTGCGATTGTCGATCAAGCTCGCGGTCACTCGACGGTGTCTCCGATCCGGGCCACCGCCGGCGCCGCGCGCTGCCGCTGAAACCGATGTGATCCTGGACTGATTCGGCCCGAACAAGCAGCAGGCCCGGGCAACGACTCTCGTCGAAGCCCGGGCGCGCTATCCCCCTGATCCCCCGGCTAGCGGTCTCGACTCGTGACGGCGTGGTAGGACAAGTCCTGCTGCGCTGTTGTCGCGAAACTGACCGCGTCTTTGGTGGTGACGGTAGCGACCGTCGATCCGGAACGTTTCACCGTGGCGGTGAAGGTGCCTTCGGCGAGGCTGTACAGCTGGGAGTGCTTACCCGCCGGCGCCTGGTAGCTGTAGGTGGTGCCACCGATGGTGACACTCACACTGGCAGCGCTGGTCAGCAAAGTGACGACTTCGACCTTGTTGCTCGGTGAAGTGGAACCGCCGCGCAGCCGCATGGTGCTGGAGTAGCTAACCGGGGTGGAGGTCTTCTGGATCCGGTGGGAAATGATGACCTCATCGACGTTCACCCGGTAGGAACCGGTCTTGAACTTGGTCAGGTAGTACTGGTTCAGGTCGAGGAATGCCCAACCGTGATCGCTGGACGGCGCGAAGCTGGTCGACTCCGAGTAGTCGTTCCAGGTGGGCAGCAGCACCAGATCGGCCTTCTGGCTGATGGCTCGGTTCCACGTGGCCGCCAAGGTGGCGGTGTTGCTGGCCTCGTCGTAGATCTGCTGGTTGGGGCGGACATCCTGTACCGAAACCGGTTCCATCCACAGTTTGCCGAGCGCGTGAGCCTTGGCAGCCCAGTTGGTCCAGCTGGCAGCTGCGTCGGTGTTGCGGATTCCCCAGTTCCCGAAGCCGCCGCTGACGCTGGCGTAGGACGACATCTTCGAGGCGTCGAGGAACACCGGCAACAGCGTCGCGGAGACGCCGTAGCTCGACTTCAGCTTGCTCAAAGCGGTGCGGTACCAGTCCGGGCTCTTGGCCTCGGCGTTGAACGGCGACACGATCACCCGTCCGCCCACGCGGTAGGTGGCGGAGTACTTGGCGAGCCGGGCCATGGCACTGGCGAAGGTGCCACTGGAGATACTGCCCATCGCCCACATGTCGGGCTGCAGCATGATCGAGAAGTTCCCCTCGGCGGCCGCAGCCCGCAGCAACTTTTCAATCAAGTACCAGTTCCGATCGCTGGTATTGGTGGTGAGGATGTCGACGGCGAAGCCGTCCAAGCCGGCGGCTTTCGCCTCGCGCACCTCGGTGCGCATGTCGGCGAGCTGGTAGTCGCCGGAAATCGAGGAACGTCCCAGCGGACGGTCGCGGAGCAGCCCGCCGCACCAGGCGAACTTGCTGCCCTCACCGGTCGGACGCAGGTACTGGGTTGCGTAGTAGTCGCGGCTGGGGCTGGCGTTGTCCAAAGAAACTGGGTACGGCGGGAAGTAGTGGGCGAACACCGGCTTGTCGGTGATGGACAGCTTCGTGCCGGCCGTCGCGGACGAGGAGGTGTAGACCTTGAGGGTGGCCTTCTTGGCCAGCTTGACGGTGTATTTCGAGCTTGAGCGGCTCAACCGCAGGGAGAGGCCGCTAGCCAGACGGCTCGCGGTGGCGGAGGTCTTCAAGGTAACGGTCAGCGTGCCGCGCTTCTTGTTGATCGACGTCTTCGCCAATCGTGTGCTCACTGACGGACGGCTGGCGTAGCTGAGGGAACTCGCCGACCAGCCCTTGCGCACCGCGCGCACCTGGAGTTTGCCTTGACCGGCGTGCGAGGCCGAGCGCAGCTTCACGCGCAGGGTGACTTTGGTGACGCGAGCACTGCTGGCCAGTTTCACGGCGGGGAAGGTCAGATAGGTGTCGTAGCGCCCGCGTTGCACCTTCGAAGTGCTGCGGTTGCGATAGGTGGCCTGCTTGTTCTTGCGGTCGGTGTAGGCGATCGATTTCGACGAGACGGTGACGGTGCGCTTCACAGCGGTGGGCGAGACAGCGGTGGCGACGGTGGTTCCAGCGGCTGCACTGGGGGTGGCTGTGGGAATAGACGCGACTGTCAGCACGATCATCGACATTGACGAGATCAGTGCCGTAAGGGCACGGCGGAGGGGGAATCCGCCAAGCATGGGGGGCATGGCTTCCTGCCTAGTTGCGGTCGTTACGTTGTTATTCGTCACGACCCGCGAATAGCGAGTGGGTGGCTCGCCGTTCCCCCCGAACGGGTATACGTTCACGCTAGCACCCGACCAGCGAGCCTGACACCTGAATTACTCAAATGGCAAGATAATCCCAACACGGTCACCCGTGCGGGTGACTCCTAGCCAGAGTCCAGTTGTGGCCACCGGTCGAATAAGCGTGCAGTGCTCTCGAGCTGAGCCATTGTGTGCAAATCTGGTGAGTGAAACGCGGTGATTCCGATCGAATTGTGTGGAATGCCCTAGTAAGGCCTCGTGCTGCTGGGAAAAACGGTGGCTCGGCGTGGCCGAACGCGCTCGGGCACTGAATGAGATTCAGCACCCGAGCACGCAATCCCCCGGCTAGCGGTTCAGGCTCGTGACGGCGTGGTAGGACAAGTCCTGCTGCGCTGTTGTCGCGAAACTGACCGCGTCTTTGGTGGTGACTCCCGTCACCGTCGATCCGGCACGCGTCACGGTGGCTGTGAAGGTGCCTTCGGCAAGTGGATACGTCTTGGCGTAGTGCCCGACCGGCGCCTGGTAGGAGTAGGTGGACGTTCCGATCTTCACCGTGACCGTGGCTGGTGCGGTCAGCATGGTGACCACCTCGATGGTGTCGCGTGCCGCGGTGGAGCCGGTGCGCAGATTCATGGTGGCGGTGTAGCTCACCGGGGTGGAGACCTTCTGGATCCGGTGAGAGATGACCACTTCGTCGGTGAGCGACGGCGTCGAGGTGTCGACGGTCGTCGCGCCGGCCTGGAACTGGCGGGCGTAGTACTGGTTCACATCAAGGAAGGCCCAGCCATGGTCGGTGGATGGTGCGAAGCTGGTCGACTCGGAGTAGTCGTTCCAGGTGGGGAGCAGCACCAGGTCGGCGTCCTGGGTGATGGCACGCTTCCAACTGGTCGAAAGGGTCTCGGTATTGGAGGCCTCGTCGTAGATCTGCTGGTTGGGGCGGACATCCTGCACCGAGACCGGCTCCATCCACAGCTTGCCCAGTGAATGGGCTTGCGCCGACCAGTTCGGCCAACTGTTCAGGGTCGCCGTGTTGCGCACGCCCCAGTTTCCGAAGCCGACGCTGACGTCTTGGTAGGCGCTCATCTTGCTGGCGTCGAGGAAGACCGGCAGCAGCACGGCCGAGACGCCGTAGTTCGCCTTCAATGTCGCCAACGCGGTGGCGTACCAGGAGGCGGTCTTGGCCTCGGCATCGAAGGGCGCCACGACGACACTGCCGTTCAGGGTGTACACCGAGTCGTAGCGGGCGAGCTTTGCGATCGCGCTGGCGAAGGTATCGGTGGAGATGCTTCCCATCGCCCACATGTCTGGCTGCAGCATCACCGAGAAGTCCCCCTCGGTCGCGGCTGCCTGCATCAGCTTCTCGACGAGGTACCAGTTGCGATCAGCGGTGTTGGTGGTGAGGAGATCGACGGCGAAGCCGTCCAGGCCGGCGGCCTTGGCTTGCTGTACTTCGGTGTGCATGTCGGCGAGTTGATAGTCACCGGCGAGGGGAGCTCGTCCCAGCGGGCGGTCGCGGAGCAGGCCGCCGCACCAGGCGAACTTGCCACCTTCGCCGCTGGGGAGCAGGTATTGGGTGGCGTAGTAGTCCTGGCTCGGATCGGCATTGGTCAGCGAGATCGGATAGGGCGGGAAGTAATGGGCGAAGACCTGCTTGTCGGCCGTTGAGGTCGTCGGGGTGGTGACCGGCGTGGGAGTTGGGGTCGGGGTGACGACTGGCGTCGCGGTCTGGGTCGGGGTGGGCGTCGGTGTCGGCGTCGGCGTCGGCGTAACGGTCGCCGTCGCTACCGCCGTGGGCGTGGCCGTGGGGGTCGGGGTGGGCGTGGGCGTCGGTGTCGGGGTGGGCGTCGGCGTAGGAGTCGTGTTGTGTGACTTGCCCTTGGATGTCCTGACCCGCAGCGTGGCGGAGTGGCTTACCGTGAGTTGGCTGGTGGAGGTGGTGCTCAGTCGTACCGAAAGCCCGTCGGAGAGCTGGGCAGCGGTTGCCGAGGTCTTCAGTGAGAGGGTGACGGTGCTGCGCTTCTTGGTGATCTTCATCGTGCCCAGCGCTGCGCCGACAGCTGGTCGACTCTGGTACTTGATGCCGGTGCCGGTCCAGGTGTCACGCAGCGCGCGCACCTGCAGCTTCACCTTCTTGGCCGAAGACTTGCGTACCTTCACGGTGAGGGTCGCTGAGGTGACCACTTCGCCCGGCTCCAGTGCCATGGCGGGGAAGGTCAGATAGGTCTGGTAGCGACCGCGCTTCACCTTGGCAACGGTGACGCTGTGTTTGGTGGAACTCCTGCGCAATCGATCGGTGTAGGTGGCCGCGGTGGCCCGCGCACTGCGCGAGGTGATGGTGGCGGTGGCAGTGTCGGTGCGCTTGACGGTTACGGCCGCGCTGGCGGACGCCGCAGGGAACGCGGCGACGAGGGTGAGCACGATCATCGAGATCGATGAGATCAGTGCCGTGAAGGCACGGCGGAGGGGGGCTCCGCCAGGCGTGGGGGGCATGGCTTCCTGCCTAGATTGCGGTCGTGACGGTATTTCGTTACGACCCGCGAATGGTGAGTGGGTAGCTCACCGTTCCCCCCGAACGGGTATGGCTTCACGCTATCAAGTACTCAGCATTCTTGCCACCTGAATTGATCAACTCGTGAGACCAATCCTGCAGTGTCACCTGTTTGGGTGACCCCTAGTCAGGCTGCGATTGGGTCCGCTGTTGCGGTTTTGTCAACGACAGCCGAATTGTGGTTGGGGAGCTGATTGAGTGGGGGATTTCCACACCCGGTTTATTGTGCGTCACGCCGCCCGGAAGATCAGCGGCTCCGACGCGTTCTCCGTCGGCTTCGGAAGCCGCGGTGTGGCAACCTCTGTCGCGCCGCCCCCAGCTGGCCCTGGGGTGCGGCACACTCTCACTGCGGCAGCCCTGATCGTCCAGCCTGTGGTCGTTGTCCGGTGCTCCTGTGCGGTGCTGGGTACACCCGCTAGCCTTGGGCTTTGACGCGCATGGGTGTTGGACCTGCTCCGCCAACGCCAGCGGCTGAGTCAGTGCCGATTCCAGCTCTGCTCTGCCAAACCCCGCCGGAGCCATTGAAGGAGACTCAACGTCACAATGACTGATCACAAATACGTGTACGAATTCGACGAGGGCGACGCCTCGATGCGGAATCTGCTGGGTGGCAAGGGAGCCAACCTCGCGGAGATGACCGGGCTCGGCATGCCGGTACCCCAGGGCTTCACCATCACCACCGAGGCCTGCACCCAGTACTACGTCGACGGCGAGCTGATCAACGACGCCATCCAGGCCGAGATCATGCAGCACGTCACCACCTTGGAAGGCCTCACCGGCAAGAAGTTCGGCGACTTGGACAATCCGCTGCTGGTGTCGGTGCGCTCCGGTGCCCGCGCCTCCATGCCCGGCATGATGGACACCATCCTCAACCTAGGTATGAACGACGAGGTTGCCGAGCGGTTCGCCGAGAAGACCAGCAACCCGCGATTCGCCTACGACTCCTACCGCCGGTTCATCCAGATGTACTCCGACGTGGTCATGGAGGTAGGCAAGTCCTACTTCGAGGAACTCATCGACGCGATGAAGGAGTCTCGGGGCGTCAAGCACGACACCGAGCTCACCGCCGACGACCTCAAAGAGCTCGCCGAGCAGTTCAAGGCTGAGTACAAGGAGAAAGTCGGTGCTGACTTCCCCTCCGATCCGGTCGAGCAGCTCATGGGTGCCATCAAGGCCGTGTTCCGGTCCTGGGACAACCCGCGTGCGGTCTACTACCGTCGCATGAACGACATCCCCGCCTCGTGGGGTACTGCGGTCAACGTCCAGTCGATGGTGTTCGGCAACACCGGCGACACCTCCGGTACCGGCGTGGCCTTCTCCCGTAACCCCGCCACCGGCGACAAGGGCCTGTACGGCGAGTTCCTCATGAACGCGCAGGGCGAAGACGTCGTGGCCGGCATCCGGACCCCGGAGACCATCGATCAGCTTCGCGATGAGAACCCGGCGGTCTACGACCAGTTCGTCGAGATCGTCAACAAGCTGGAGAACCACTACCACGACATGCAGGACATGGAGTTCACCATCGAAGATGGCACGCTCTTCATGCTGCAGACCCGCAACGGCAAGCGCACCGCAGCTGCCGCCTTCAAGATCGCCTGCGACCTGGTCGACGAGGGCCAGATCACTCCTGACCAGGCCGTGGCCATGATCGACCCCAAGCAGATCGACGCCCTGCTGCACCCGCAGTTCGACGTCGCCGATCTGAAGGCCGCCACCGTCATCGGCAAGGGCCTGCCGGCCTCGCCGGGTGCGGCCTGCGGCAAGGTCTCCTTCACTGCTGAGGACGCCGCAGCCCGCGGCAAGAACGGCGAAGACGTCATCCTGGTTCGCCTGGAGACCACCCCGGAGGACATCGAGGGCATGCACTACGCCAAGGGCATCCTCACCGCGCGGGGCGGCATGACCTCCCACGCCGCTGTGGTGGCCCGCGGCATGGGCACCTGCTGCGTGTCCGGCCTGGGTGAGATCACCTTCACCAAGGACGGAAAGTCCTTCACCCTCGGTGGGCAGACCTACACCGCTGATGATTGGATCAGCCTCGATGGTTCCACTGGTGCGGTCTACGGCCAGCAGATCAAGACCGTTCCGGCTGAGATCAGCGGCTACTTCGGACGCATCATCGGCTGGGCCGACGAGATCCGCACCATGAAGGTCCGGACCAACGCCGACACTCCGGCCGACGCCCGCCAGGCTCGCGAATTCGGTGCTGAGGGCATCGGCCTGTGCCGCACCGAGCACATGTTCTTCGAGCCCGACCGGATCGCCGCGATCCGGGAGATGATCGTCTCCAAGACCGTCGAACAGCGCGAGGCCGCCCTGGCCAAGCTGCTGCCGATGCAGCGGGGCGACTTCGAAGGTATCTACGAGGCGATGGAGGGCTACCCGGTGACCGTCCGGTTGCTGGATCCGCCGCTGCACGAGTTCCTGCCCACCGACGAGGACGACATCGTCGCCCTGGCCGCGGAGATGAAGCTCGGCGTGGATGAGTTGAAGGACATCATCGCTTCACTGCACGAGTTCAACCCGATGATGGGTCATCGTGGCTGCCGCTTGGACGTCACCTACCCCGAGATCGGTGCCATGCAGACCCGAGCCATCATCGAGGCTGCCATCAACGTGCAGAAGTCCCACCCGGACTGGAAGGTCGTGCCGGAGATCATGATCCCGCTGGTTGGCGAGGTCAAGGAGTTGGCATATGTGAAGAAGATCGTGGTCGAGACCGCCGATGCGATCATCGCCGAGGCCGGTGTCGACCTGGAATACCTGGTCGGCACCATGATCGAGATCCCGCGGGCGGCTTTGACCGCCGACGAGATCGCGAAGGAAGCGCAGTTCTTCTCCTTCGGCACCAACGACCTGACCCAGATGACTTTCGGCTTCAGCCGAGACGATGCGGGCAAGTTCCTGGACGCCTACTACGAGAAGAAGATCTACGAGAACGACCCCTTCGCCCGCCTCGACCAGATCGGTGTCGGCAAGCTGGTGCAGACCGCCGTCGAACTGGGCAAGCAGACCCGTCCTGACATCAAGTTGGGCATCTGTGGCGAGCATGGTGGCGACCCGTCGTCCATCGAGTTCTGCCAGCAGGTCGGCCTGAACTACGTGTCCTGCTCGCCGTTCCGAGTGCCGATCGCGCGCCTGGCGGCAGCGCAGTCCGCGCTCAAGGCGCGCGGCTGATCGATCGCGAACGCAGTGGGGCCCGGTCCGTCGACCGGGCCCCACTGCGTTGTGGTGGTGATCGGTGAGCGGTCGACACGGTGCATCGTGCTGACGCGTCGTCATCCGGGCTGGTCACGGGGTGATCGCGGCACTGATTTCGAACCGGCGGCTGCGCGTCCTACCCTTGCCGACACCGGCGAAGGGTGAGACTGGACGGGTGGATAGACGAGCCTTTCTGATCGGAGCCGGGGCACTGGTGCTTACCGGCTGCGCACAGACCCGACCCACTGCGGAGGTGAGTGCATCGTCCAGCGCGGCAGCCTCGCAGTCTCCGATCGTGATCGGAGTGGACACCACCATGGTGGGCACAGTGCTGGGCCAATTGCTCGCCGGAAGTGTGGGTCCTGGCGCTTCGGCGCAGGCCATGGGCGCGGATTGGTTCGCCATTCTGGGCGGCGGCACCCTGGTCGCTGCTGCGGTGTACGGGCTTAGCGCCTGGAACGAACTCAGCGAATCGGAGGACCCCACCGACAACCTCGTGCAGGACTTGGCTGATCTGGTTGATCCGGAGATCACGGTGATGAATCCCGGTTCCACCGATGGTGGTGTGGTGTGGATGACCTCGGCGCAATCGGGGGTGGGAACCTTGGAGAATCTGGCGGCCTGGTCCAACGGCAAGGCGGCCGCGATTCCGAGCTGGGGCAATGAGCGAGCCGACGGGCTGCTCGGCTTGAACGCGATTTACGGCACCGCGTTCACCGCCAGCATTCAGGATGACCCGATCGCCCGGGCGAAGCTGGTGGCGTCCGGCCAGGCCGGCGTCGGAGCCTTCCGACGGACTGAATATCTCGGCGAGGTGGACCTGGTCGAACTCACCGACCCTGACCAGATGGCCGCCGCTGATCCCGTGTTGCTCTTGGTGAACTCGGCCTTCGTGAGCGCAGCGCCGCAGTCAGTGCTGAAGCTCACCGGTGTTGTGGACAAGCTCACCACAGACGACCTGGTGGCAATCCAGCGCCAGATTGCCCAGGGCAGCACGCGGGCCGCCCAATCCTGGTTGACCGCCAACGGCCTGGCGTGACGGGCGACCAGCAACCCGGAGTCGGTGACTGCGGGGCTCAGTAGCCGCTGGACTTGCCGCCGGCGAGCACGGCGGCAGTACCGGACAGCCCCAGTCGGGTGGCGCCGGCGTTGATCATCGCTACTGCGGTATCCCAATCCCGAATGCCTCCGGAAGCCTTGACGCCCAGCCGTCCGCCCACGGTGGCAGCCATCAGCGCCACGGCATGCACCGAGGCGCCGCCTGCGGGATGGAAACCGGTGGAGGTCTTCACGAAATCAGCACCGGCGGCTTCGGCTGCCCGGCAGGCAGCGACGATCTCATCGTCGGTGAGGGCAGCCGACTCGATGATCACCTTCAGCACCAGCGGGCTGGGAACGGCGTTGCGAACCGCAAGGATCTCGGTGCGGGTCTGATCGAAGAGGCCGGCCTTCACCAGGCCCAGATCGATGACCATGTCGACCTCGTCAGCACCGTGGGAAACCGCCTCGACGGCCTCGGTGGCCTTGGTGGTGGCGGTGTGCTTGCCCGAAGGAAAACCGCAGACGGTGGCGACCTTGACCTCGCCCAGCTCGGTCGTGACCGGCAGCATCGACGGTGATATGCAGATCGAATAGGTGCCTAGGCTCACCGCCTCGGCGGCGAGGGCTTCGATATCGGCTGCGACCGCAGTGGGCGCCAGCAGCGTGTGGTCGACATAACGGGCAAGTTCAACAGGTGTAATGCTCACTTGATAGACCTTAGCCGGACTTCGCGCCCCGTGCTGAGGAGGTGGCTTGGTCGGTGCGCAGCGAGAACTGCTTGCGGTACGTGAGTGGCGAGATGCCGGTGAGCCTGCGGAAGTGATCGCGCAATACCACCGCGGAGTTGAAGCCCACCAGACCCGCGACGCGTTCCACAGGTTCGTCGGTGGTCTCCAGCAGCTCACGGGCGGCGAGGATCCGCTGCTGCGTCAGCCAGTGATGGGGAGTGGTGCCGGTCTCGGTGGCGAAGCGTCGGGCGAAGGTACGTTCGCTGAGGTTGGCTCGACGCGCCAGCGTTGCCACGGTGTGGGGTTGCGCCAGATTGCCTTTGGCCCAGTCGAGCAGTTCGGCGAAGCCGTCGCTGGCGCACTCCGGTACCGGGTTGGGGACGTATTGCTGCTGGCCGCCGTCGCGCTGGGGTGGCACCACCATGCGGCGCGCGATGCGATTGGCCGCCCCGGCTCCGAGTTCGCGACGCACCAGGTGCAGACAGGCGTCCACGGCGGCGGCTGTTCCAGCACTGGTGATGATCTGCCCGCTATCGACGAACAGCACATTCGGGTTCACCCTCGCCTGCGGATAGTCACGTTGCAGCTTGTCGGTGAACATCCAATGAGTCGTGCACTCCAGGCCGTCCAGCAACCCGGCGGCGCCCAGAATGAAGGCGCCAGAACACATGCTCATGAGGATGGCGCCGTCGCTGTGGGCGGCCCGGATCGCCTCAAGAGTCTCAGGAGGGTAGTTGCCATGGCGGGAGATCGCCGTGGCGGCGACCACGACCAGATCGCTACCGACGACGGCGTCCAGACCGAGTGGGGCAACGAGTTGCATGGCGCTGGTGGTTTCGGTGCTCAGTGGCCTGCCGGGGTCGGCGGCGCACACCCGGAAGTCGAAACTCGGTAGTCCGTCGCCGGTGCGGTCGATGCCGAACACCTCGACGGGCACTCCGAACTCGAAGAACGCGACCGGCTCGGTCAGGATCACACTCACCTGGGTGATGGCCATGCCTCGAAGCATAGTGGCGCTAATCCTTCGATACATGACATTTCAGCCACTGGTGGCAGCTTTGCTCCCATAGAAGGATTACTGCCATGACGCAGCTTCTGATCCTCGCGGCCCTCGTGGTTCTCCTGGTGGCGGCACTCCAGCCTGCCCACTCGAACCGGTGGCGTCCGGGGTTTTCGCGAAGCAGTGACAGAGATTGGGCGCGACTAAACGACGAACTCGACCTCCTGGCGAGCTTCGACCAGCTGCCCGACTCGAGGCCGTCGGAGGCGCAATCGTCGAGCCAGGACGAAGATCTGTCGCAGGCGGCCTGAACGGGATGGGCGAGGCGCGACCACAGCCGAGCCCATCCCGTCCGGTGAGGTGTCCTACGACTCCCTGTGGTGCATTATCAGCCGCAGGCTGAGGAATCTCATCACAGTGGCGACCGCATTGGCCACCACCAGCACCATCACCTCCACCCAGCGCCCGGCCGTCGGCCACGAGGTGGCCAGCAGCCACAACGAACCCGACGTCAGACCGAGAGCCAATCCGAACGCACCCAGGCCACCGAGCTGATGCTTCAGTGCGTCCTTGCGTCCGGAGATCCCGAAGGTGAATCGGCGATTGGCTGCCGTATTCAACACCGCAGTGATGAGCAGGGCGGCCAGGTTGGCCGCTTGGGCGCCCAGCGGACGCAGCAGCAGGTACAGCACGAAGTAGGCGGCGGTGCTGGCCACCCCGACGGCCGCGAAACGCAGCAGCTGCGCCACCATGCCACGCGGTACCCCAGGAACGGTCGACGCCAGCTCCGCTCGAGCCAGCTCGGCCCGCACTCGATCCAGCGCGATGCTGCCGACCGCGAAGCCACGCAGCAGCCGCCACACCCCGCGGAGATCCTCGGTCGCGGTGGCCACGATGTCCACGGTGCTGCCCGGATCATCGACCCAGTCGACCGGGACCTCGTGGATACGCAAGCCAGCGCGCTCGGCCAGCACCAGCAACTCGGTGTCGAAGAACCAGTTGTTGTCCTCCACCAAGGGCAGCAGTTGATCGGCGACATCGCGACGCATCGCCTTGAAACCGCACTGAGCATCGGAGAATGAGGCGCCCAGGCTGGCTTTCAGGATCAGGTTGTAGGAGCGCGAGATGAACTCACGTTTCGGACCCCGCACCACCCGTGAGCCGCGGCTGAGTCGTGACCCGATGGCGATGTCGGAATGGCCCGTCACCAGCGGTGCCACCAGGGGAAGCAAGGCCCTCAAGTCCGTCGACAGATCGACGTCCATGTAGGCGACCACATCGGCATCGGAGGCCAACCACACCTCGCGCAGCGCCCGGCCGCGTCCCTTGGCGTCCAGATGAACCACCTGGATGCGCTCATGGCGGGCGGCCAACCGCTGCGCGATCGACAGCGTGGTGTCGGTCGAGGCGTTGTCGGCGATCACCACCCGGTAGTCGTAGGGGAAGGTCTGGGCCAGAAAGGACTCCAGGCGGAGTACCGATGCGGCCAGATCCCGCTCCTCGTTGTAGACCGGAATGATCACCTCCACGCTGGCGGTGCGGAGCGGCTGAGTCTTCACCTCAGGCAGCGGCAGGACTGCATTCATCACCGTCACCTCAGTTCGCCGTCAGGTCGTAGAGCGTGACGCCGTCCACAGTCTGGGCGGTGTAGTTCTCCGGGACCCAGGTTGCGATCTGGCTGGCCACATCGGAGCCGCCGTTGGACTGCCCGACCGTTCCACCGATGTAGTAGTGGATCTTTCCAGCGGCCACGTCGGCCTGGAACTCGGCCAAGGTGGGCGAAGGATCCGAGCCGTTGAAGCCACCGATGGCCATCACGGGGGCGTTGGCTGCCAACTGGTAGCTGGCCGCGTTCTGCGATCCGATGGTGGCAGCCACCCAGGTGTAGTCCGAACTGTTGGCAGTCAGCAATGCCAGGACTTGGTCGGACGCGGTGGCGCCGTTGAGCAGTCCGCCCATCCCGCCGCCGTCGTTGCCCCCGTTGGGCCCACCGTCGGTCTGAGTGGGCGCGGTGCCTGTCTGAGTGCCGTTCTGGGACGGCGGCTGCCCGCCACCGGGTCCACCACCCATGCCACCACCCATGCCCCCGCCGGGACCGCCGCCGGGACCGCCGCCCGTGCTGCTCACCGGACCAGCAGTCACGATCGATCCGGTATGAGCGGTTGCGGCAGTGTTGATCGAGTAGGCGGCAGGCCCGAGCAGGCCGGCCACCACGGCAATGATCAGCGCCGCGCCGGCCAGCATTCGAGGAAGCTGATCGGCCCAGATCATGGTCAGACCGGCCACGGTGCTCAGGCCGAACGCGGCCCAGCCCAGATAGGCGTACCAACTGCCCGCCTGCATCAGCAGCACCAGGGCCCACAGGCCAGTGCCGATGCTGGTCGCGCCGAGTGTCACCCGAGCCGCCCAGTGCCCACGGTTGGCCCACAGTGCGGCACCGCCGATGGCCACGGCACCGCCAATGGCAGGGGCCAACGCCACGGTGTAGTAGTCGTGGTAGATGCCCGCCATGAAGCTGAAGACCAGCGCTGTGACGGACAGCCAGCCCAGCCAGATGATGGCTCCACCGAGCAGCGCCTGCTGCGGAGTCTGCGTGCCGGGGCTCGCGGCGGGATCTGCCGTCGTGTTGTGCACCGACCTGATGTGCGACCGGATCGCCACCACGATCGCGCCAGCGGCCAGGATCAGGGCTGCCGGAATCAACCAGGAGACCATGCCTCCCGAGACGCCCTCGAATACCCGTAGAATGCCCGTGGAGCCCCAATTCCCGCCACCGCCGCCGACCGAGCCGGTCTCGTTGCCGGTGAGGCGACCCAGACCGTTGTAGCTCAGGATCAGCTCGATGATCGAGTTGTTCTGCGAACCGCCGATGTAGGGACGCATCGAGGCTGGAGTGAGTTCAACGGCGGCCAAGTACCACGCGAACGAGGCGACCATGGTGACGAAGGCCACCAGCAGGTCGACCAGCTTCTTCTTCCACGATGCCGGGGCGGCGAACCAATAGGCCACGACCAGCGCCGGCAATACCAGGAATGCTTGCAGCATCTTGGTGAGGAAGCCCAGCCCGATCGCCACGCCGGCCAGCGCCAGCCAGCCGCGAGAGGCGCGTTCGGTCGCGCGGACGGTGAAGTAGGACGCCATCAGCATGGTGAAGACCAGCAGTGCATCCGGATTGTTGAAGCGGAACATCAAGGTCGCGACCGGAGTCAGCGCGAAAGCCACAGCGCCGGCCAGGGCTGCCCAGTGGGCACCCTGCGGGCTCAGCGGATTGGTGCTGGCCGCCCCGCGCCAATTCAGCAGGCTGCGACGGACTGTGGCGTACAGCACGCCGACACTGGCGACCCCGAGCAAGGCCTCGGGCACCAGGATGCTCCAAGAACTGAGCCCGAACAGCCGCACCGACAGCGCCATCAGCCAGATGGCCGCCGGTGGCTTGTCGACGGTGATGGAGTTGCCGCCGTCCAGGGATCCGAAGAACCAGGCGATCCAGTTCTCCGAACCGGCCTGCGCAGCAGCGGAGTAGAAGGAGTTGGCGTAGCCGGAGGCGGACAGCCCCCAGCTGTAGAGAATGCCGACCCCGACCAACAGTGCCAGCACGCTGCCGCGGGCTACCCAGTCGGGACGATCGTCGACATAGCCGTAGCGCGGTGGTTTCGCGCCTTCGGCCTGCGAGCCGGCCGGGGGCTTGATCTCGGTAAGGGTCATGCCTCCAGAGAAACGGCTCGCGCTGAGTGAGTCTGGTGCTGTCCCTGTGAGCCTCTTGTGAACTCGAAATCGTTCAGGGGCGTGCGGGTTCAGGCCAGCGGGACCCGGATGGTGAACCGGGCATAGCCCGGTTGGGAATCCAGACTGACCTCGCCGCCATGAGCTTTCATTACGGCGGCCACAATGGCCAAACCCAGCCCGGTGGAGGAACCGCTGTCCTGACGCACCCGGCTGACATCAGCGCGTGTGAAGCGTTCGAACACTGTGGGCTGTATCTCAGTCGGCACACCGGGGCCATTGTCGGTCACAGAGATCACTGCGAAGCCGCCGTCAGTCGACAGTTCGGTCTCCACCGAGGTGCCCGCCGGCGTGTGGCTGCGGGCATTGGCCAACAGATTCGCCACCACCTGATGCAGGCGGTTCGGATCGGCGCTGGCAAGAACCTCGTGGTCGGGAATGTTCAGTGACCACCGACGATCGGAGTCGGCCGCGCGAGCGTCGCTGACCGCATTCAGCACCATCTCGGTGACATCGACTGGCTGCAGATCCAGGGTCGGCTGGGAATCCAGGCGGGCCAACAGCAGCAGATCCTCCACCAAAGCAGACATCCGATCCGACTCCGCCTCGATGCGTCCCAGGGCGTACGCGGCGTCCTGCGGCAGTTGCTCCTCGCTGCGCCGGGTCAACTCGGCATAGCCACGGATGGAAGCCAACGGGTTGCGTAGCTCGTGGGAGGCATCGGCAACGAACTGGCGTACCTTGGTCTCGCTGCGATGCCGCGCCGCAAGGGCGTTCTCCACGTTGTCGAGCATGTGATTGAAAGCTGCGCCAACCCGCCCGACCTCGTTGCCAGGGTTGGCATCACCGGGGGCCACTCGGATCGGCACCTGGCCGTCGCCATGATCCAGCGGCAAGGTGGAAACCTGCGTTGCCGCGGCCGTCAGTCGGTTCAGCGGGCGCAAACTGGCCTCGACCACACGTCGAGCGGCCAGGAAGGCGGCCAGGATCATCGCCGCGCTCAGCAGCAAGGTCATCACTACTTGACTGGTCATCGGCTTGGTGACGTCGCTCAGTGGCAGTGCCACCAGCGTGTACGACGGCTGAGTCTTCACCAACACCCGATACAACCCTTGGCCGTCCAAGCGGATTGTCACCGGGGTCGCGCTGGGCGACACGGCGAGCAATTGCCGTTCGGCCTCGTGATTGAGATTCAACGTGGTGGTGAGCAGATAGGTGCCGTTGCGACCATCGATACGAATCAAGCCTGAACCCGTGAGATCTCCCGGTCCGTGGTCGCCGTCGGGGTTCAGCCTGCCCACCGCCACCTGCAGCCTGCCGTCCTGCTCGCGCTGCAGAATCTGGTAGGTCGCCAAGCTCGTGAACAGCGCCAGCACCACTGTCAGCAGGGCCACCAAGGCGGTGACGCGTGCGACGAGTTGGCGGCTCAGCGTCCCTTTGCCCATCGGAGGCGGTGGGGGCGTTGGCTGGGCGAGGTCGGAGTTCATTCCACCGCCGGTTTGAGCACGTAGCCGGCTCCGCGCATCGTGTGAATCATGGCGGGGCGATCAGCATCGATCTTCTTGCGCAGGTAGGAGATGTACAGCTCGACCACATTGGCCTGACCGCCGAAGTCGTAGTTCCATACCCGATCCAGGATCTGAGCCTTACTCAGTACTCGGCGCGGATTGCGCATCAGATAACGCAACAGTTCGAACTCGGTGGCTGTCAGGTTGATCACATCCCCGCCGCGGGTGACTTCGTGGCTGTCTTCATCCAAGGTCAGGTCCCCGACGACCAGAGTGGAGTCGTTGCGCACCTCGGTGGCACCGGAGCGACGCAGCAGTGCGCGCAACCGTGCCACGAGTTCCTCCAGACTGAACGGCTTGGTCACATAGTCGTCTCCGCCGGCGGTCAGGCCCCCGATGCGATCCTCGAGCGCGTCCTTGGCGGTGAGGAAGATCACCGGAACATCCGGCTGCTCGGTGCGAATACGTCGCATCACTTCCAGGCCATCGAAGTCGGGCAGCATCATGTCCAGCACGATCGCGTCGGGGCGGGTCTCGCGGGCGGCCTTGACCGCGTTCAATCCCGATGATGCTGTCGTCACTTCCCACCCTTCATAGCGCAGCGCCATGCTGAGCAACTCGGTCAGGCTGGTTTCGTCGTCGACAGTCAGAATTCGAATGGCGGAGCCGTCCGGGCGGGTGAGGGCCTGGAGTCCGCTGCGTGCAGTGATGGCCATGGGTCGAATCTCTCAGCGTGAGGTGGGAAGCAACTGGGTGCTTCCTGTGTAAAGCCTATGCGTTTGGCTTCGACGCCAGGGGGATATCGATCCCGCTCCGGTACCGTGGTGGCCGGTACGGGGTCAGCTGAAGGAGATGAGGTGCGCGCAGTGCGTGGCGTGGTGGGCCTGCTCGGAGAGGTTCTGATCACTCTCGGCGCGGTGCTACTGCTCTTCGTCGGCTGGCAACTGTGGTGGACCGATGTGGTCTCCGATGCAGATGCCGCACGTGTCGTGGCCAGCATGGAGGCCAATCCGGACAAGGACATCGTGTCGCCCGATGATGCCGTACCGGGGGACGCCTTCGCCGTCGTCAGAATCCCTCGATTCGGCGCGGACTTTGCCCGCCCTCTCTACGAAGGCACCACTTACAGCATCCTGCAGCGAGGCATCGGCCACTACTCCGGAACAGCGATGCCCGGTGAGGTGGGAAATGTCGCGATGGCCGGCCATCGCACCACCTACGGCAAACCGTTCAACCAGATCGCCGCGCTGCAGGTCGGTGACGTGGTGCTGGTCGAAACCCGCAAGCGCTACTTCGTCTATCGCGTCACCGGCTCCCAGGTCGTGGATCCCACCCAGGTTTCGGTGGTGCTCCCGGTGCCCGATCAGCCCGATGCGAAACCCACCGAGAAGTTGTTGACCATGACGAGTTGCCATCCGGAATTCAGCGCCCGTCAGCGATACGTCGTCCACGCCAGGTTGGACGCCAGCTACTCCCGCCAGGCCGGGATACCCGCATCGGTGTTGGAGGTGAATGGCTGATGTCTTTCTACGGATGGCTGTGGCGAGTGTTGCCCGGCCCGGTCCCGGTGAAGGCCTTGCTGGCCGTGATACTGGTGTTGGCGGTCGTCGCTGTCCTGTTCACCTGGGTCTTTCCCGCGATCGCGCCGTACATGCCCTTCAACGACACCACCGTCGGGGAGTAGCTCGGGTCAGGGGCGCTCCAGCCGCGACACCCAGAATTGCTGGTAGTGCTGCGAGGCCACCACCCGGAATCCGAGCCGAGCGAGTCCCGGAGGTGCGGCGGGCGGAGTGGCGCCGCTGGCCCCGGACAGGTATTTCACCCACAGGATTGAGGTGGCATCACCCACCAGCGCAGCCTTCTGCGCAGTGGTGTTGGGCACCGGCCAGACGCTGGTGTCGGTGTCGGAGAAATGCATGAGTGGTTCGCGGGCGTCCAGCGACGGCCGGACGGCGTGGACCAGAGCGCGCCCGATGCCCGGAGAGATGGCGATCACGACGTTGGGGTCTGCGGCCACCGCCGCGTCCAGGGCGCGCAGCAACGGGCCTAGTCGCTTGTTGTGTCCATTGGGGGCATGCACCCGGCCTTGCGCCGGCAGCACCGAAACCCCCTGCACGACCAGGGCCAGCACCACCACCACACTGGCAGCCGCGATCGCCGGTCGTTGGGAGGTGGACTCGGGTCGACGAGCCGTCACCCAACGCGCGACGAGGCGCGCCAGGACCAGAATCGCGATGGCTGTCAGGATCGCGATCGGCGCCAGCGTCGGCACCAGGTAGCGGGGCCGAACCAAATTGGGGCGGACCACGCCCACCAGCAGGTTCATCACGAATGGGACGAACGTCCACCACATCGCAATCCGGGCCAAGGCGGAATACTCGCCCAGCAACGGTCGCTGGCGGTCGGGCAGCAGGGCGATCACGAGCCCGATCGCGGGCAGGATGAAGAGCCACCAGGCCTGACCGGAGACGACGACGACGTCATTGAGCGCGCGAGCGGCCTCGCGCACCGAAAGTGGCACCGACCGGCTGGGGCCCTGACCTTTGGTGGCTGCGATCCAGAGCGGGAACGCAAAGACGACCGCGGCGGTGATCATGGCCATGGCCGTGGGGAGCGCCCGTCGTGAGCGGTCGCGAAGCCCCCCGGCACCCTGGGTGGCGTCGGCCAGCAGTTGGGCCGGCCACTGGAACAGGGCGAACAGACTGACGACCGCAGAGCCGCCGAGCAGCAGGATGTAACCCCAGCCGTGGCGGATCACCGCGGTCCACGGTTGCAGCGTCGACAGCTGAGGGTCAGTGGGACGCCGATAGGTCGACCAGGCCAACCATGCTGCTGCGGTCGTCAGCATCATCAGCGCGTAGGGTCGAGCATCCTGCCCCCAGCGGATGAAGCCCGGAAGACTGACCAGCACCACGCTGGTGAGGACCGCGGCCAGCACGCCCTGCCGGCGCACCACCAGGGAGTAGACACACGCCACCGCGGCTGCGGCGGCAACAGCGGACACCGATCGCACCGCAACCAGGGTGCTCAGCCACGGCAATGCGGTGTGGGCGAGTTTGGCCACCACGTAGAACGGCACCAGTGGTGCGTCCTGGCCTCCCAGTAGAGTCCACAAACCCGACCAGCTTCGCTCCACAGCGGCCACCGTGGCCGATTCATCCGTCCACGGATAGGGGACGTCGATGCGCCACAGCAACGTGAGCAGCGCGCCGAGCGTCACCAAGGCCAAAGCGCCCCGTCGGATCCAGCGCAGCCGTGGCGGCTCGTCGGCGGACGGCGACGGGCGAAGTACCTCGTGGGGGAGCGATCCCAGAAACCCCGCCGCTGCGTGCGTGCCGGTCATCACGATCCTCTCCGATGGGCGCTCGGGGGTGAGCGAGCCTCTGGAATTATCGCTCAGGCGACAAGGTCCGCCGCAGGCAGTGATTGTTCAGCGGGCGCTGAACCCCATCTTTCCAGGCACCGGGTCGACCCAGTGCAGATCGAAGTCCGCCACCTGGCCGGGCCGGGCGGCTGAGGTGGGCTGCTCGGTCGCGAAGCGCAGCAGTCGACGCACCGCGTCTGGTTCGCCTTGGGCGAGAATCTCCACGCTTCCGTCGGGGAGGTTTCGTACGCTTCCGGCCAACCCCAAGGCGCGCGCGGTGTTCTGAGTCCACCAACGGAACCCGACGCCCTGCACACGGCCGGTCACCCTGAGTTGGAGAGCAAGCATGCTCCCATTGAACCGGACAGTGGGTGGACAAGTCGGCAGGAGTGGATCGCTCTGACACAATTCACCCATGAGCGATCCGGTGCGGGAAGTATTGACGTGGGAATCTTTCGGCCGGGCGGCCCGGGAGTTGGCGCAGACGGTGGTCGATTCCGGCTATCGCCCGGATTTGATCATGTCGATCACGCGCGGCGGGCTGCTGCCGGCCGGTGCCATCAGCTATGCGATGGGGATCAAGAACCTGCACATCATCAACGTCGAGTTCTACACCGGGGTCGACACCCGGCTACCGATGCCGGTACTGCTGCCACCGGTGCCCTCGGTGGTCGATCTCTCCGGGCAGCGGGTGCTCATCATCGATGACGTTGCCGACACCGGAGAAACCTTGCGATTGGTTCGTGATTTCTGTGCCGAGCATGTTGCGGTCACCCGAACCGCCGTGTTGTACGAAAAGCCGGAGTCGGTGGTGAAGTGCGACTATGTCTGGCGTCGCACCGCGGATTGGGTGACTTTTCCTTGGTCCAGCGAGCCGCCATTGGTCGGGGAATCCACGGACAACTAGCGATATGGCCTTCCGCTGGCGCAAGGGCTAAACTCTGCGCCACAAGTCGCGCGCCCGGCGGGAGCATTCGGGAAGCGGCTCCGTGCTGGGAGAGTTCGTTGGGGGGAACTTGAGCCAGGCTGCGCATTCTGAGGACTTCACATCTGCGCTCACTGAGAGCGAGCTACTGACGCGCGCCCGTGACGGAGACATGGATGCCTTCGCCGAGTTGGCTCAGCGTCATCACACTCCTGCCTTGATCGTTGCTCGCTCCATCGTGGACCACGCCACCGCTGAGGATGTCGTCGCGGATTCCTTCGAACGCCTCTTGGGAGTGCTCGCCCGCGGTGACGGGCCGACGCATTCGTTGCGCCCGTATTTCCTTCAAATGGTGCGACATCGCGCGATCGACTCTCACCGGCGCCATCATGACGTCCCGCTGACCGACTCCGCGGAATCAGCCGACGTGGACAGCGAACCGATAACCGATGATTCGATCCGCAACGCTTTCGAGTCGCTGCCCGAGCGGTGGCGTACGGCATTGTGGTTGAGCGCGGTGGATGGTTTTAGTCATGCCGAAATCGGCCGTGAGCTTGGACTCAGCGAGAATGCGGTGAATCAGCTGGTCCACCGCGCCAAGGAAGGATTGCGTCAGGCCTACCTGACCGAGAGTGTCAGTTCGCCGCCGCGGGAATGTCGGCCCTACAGCGAACTGCTCGGCAAGTATGTACGCGGACGCTGTGGCGCCCGTGCCCAGCAGCGGGTGAAGGCGCACGTGGAGACCTGTGCGCGCTGTCGGTCGACTGTCGCGGATCTTCGCCAGCTCAACACCCGGATCGGTGGTGCGCTCGCCGTCGGGGTACTGGGCGGCGTCGGATTGGCCCTGGTGCGACAGCCGGCCCAGGCCATGGCAGCCGAGGGATTGATGGGGGTCGCTGTTGGTGCCGGTCGTGGGGTACTGCTGCGTGCGGCGGTGGGCGTCGCGGCTGCCGGTTCGATCGCCGTGGCCTCGCTGGCCCTCACCGCAGTGGTCGGATCGGAGCCTGAATCGAGTGCGGCCCTGACCTTCGAAAGGACGCTGGCCGACCCGCCGATATCGACACCGATCCCCTCGCCGACTCCGACCCCCACTCCGAAGCCAACCCCCACCAAGCCGGCGGCCACGGTCGCGCCACCGGTGCGCTCGACACAGCCATCGGCCTCGCCGACGCCAACGCCGACGGACCCGACGCCGAAGGGCGTCGACGTGGTGGTTGGTGCGGGCTACGCCGAGGTGGGGCCGTCGACCGACTGGTTGGTGGAGTTGGGTGCGCCGGTGACGGCTCCGAGCGCGGTGAGCCTAGTCGCCACGATCACCCTGGATATGCCCATCAGTCAGGTCTCGGTGCGCTCTGGACCTGGCTATGGCGCCTGGCGGTGCAGTATTGCCGCCGTCACCGAGGTGAGTTCGACGGTGTCGTGCACCGACGCTCCGGGGGAGAGCCACAACCTGGCCATCGCCGTCGACAACTACAGCTCGGGTAGCGCCCGCATCGAGGTGTACCCGGACGGTGTCGAAGACGTGAACCCCGCCAACAACGTGACCGGCGCCGTGTTGCCCCCCATGGCCCAGTAGCGAAAGAAAACTGACTCGAGTTTCAGAAGTCGCGTAAGAACCGGCGGCCTGAGTTCGTCTTGTCAATGGAAGTGGGCCGCTCGCTCGTTGATGGCGGTCGGCGTGGCGAGGGTCCTCTTCTACTTCAGTCAGGGGCTGTCCTCGGGGGACGGCGGCCCCGGCGAGCTGGGAGGCTGGTTCGCCTGGCAATCGGATTCGACAGTCGGGGGGCAGTCAATCCGCGCCGTCACGGAAGCACTGATCGGGGGATCCCGTGCCGTGTCGGTGCTGCCAAGGCGAACCTCCCCAGCGACCCTCTCACCTCGTTCACAGCCACGGCAGGGCCGATCGCTGCGCTGTAGCCCGTCCATTACGGAGGGTTCCACGACGATATCCGCAGAGTTATGCTGCTTAGTAGTACTAGATTCGTAACGTAACTGACTTCTAGTGACGATATCGTCAGTGGACGGTGAATGGGGTGCGGGATGCACCCGAGCAGGGAAGGAACGTCTCCACGTGAGCGAAACCGCCTTTGAGCGGAATCGGCCAGCCGCAGCACTGGTCGCCGCCTCCCTGCGCGAAAGCCGCTCGGCGGTGTTCTGGCTCGACGGCCTAGAGCGGCCGTCCCGACCCGTACTCAGCGGTGGCCATCGCGCAGATCTCGTGGTCGTCGGCGGTGGCTATTGCGGCCTCTGGACGGCCATCCGCGCCAAGGAACGCGATCCCGGACGCCGGGTCGTGCTGCTGGAGGCCCACGAAATCGGCTGGGCCGCGTCTGGGCGCAATGGCGGATTCTGTGAATCCAGCCTCACCCACGGCACCGAGAACGGCCAACGCCGCTGGCCGACGGAACTCGATCAACTCGACCGACTCGGCGCCGAGAACCTCGACGGTATCGCCGAGACCCTCGACCGCTACCAAGCCGACGTCGAGTTCGAGCGCACCGGCGAATTGATGGTGGCCGTTGAACCGCACCAGGTCGACTGGCTGGCCGATGAAGACGGCTTCCTGGACGCCGAGGCTGTCCGTGCCGAAGTGAACTCACCGACCTACCTCGCGGGTGTCTGGGACAAAGAGGGCGCCGCGTTGTTGAACCCGGGCCGCATGGCCTTGGAACTGGGACGTATCGCTGAGGACCTCGGGGTGGAGATCTACGAACATTCCGCCGTAACCGACATCGATCGGTCCAAGCCACTCGTGGTGCGCACTGAGCGAGGCTGGGTGTCTACGGCCCAGGTGGCACTGGCCACCAACGTGTTTCCCGCGCTGCTGAAGCGAAACCGACTGATGACGGTGCCGGTCTACGACTACGCCCTGGTCACTGAACCGCTCAGCGCCAGCCAGCAGGCCGACATCGGTTGGCGCAACCGTCAGGGCCTGGCCGACATGGGCAACCAGTTCCACTATTACCGACCGACGGCCGATGGCCGCATCCTGTTCGGCGGCTACGACGCCATTTACCACTTCGGCGGCAAGGTCAAGCCGCAGTACGAGGAACGGCCTGCCAGCTTCACCCGGCTGGCCGAGCACTTCTTCGCAACCTTCCCGCAGCTGGAGGGACTGACCTTCAGCCACCGCTGGGCCGGTGCGATCGACACGTCCACCCAGTTCTGTGCCTTTTACGGAACCGCGGCCGGCGGACGCATCAGCTACGCCGCGGGTTTCACCGGGTTGGGGGTGGCTGCCACTCGCTTCGCCGCCGATGTGATGCTGGATCTGCTCAGCGGCGAGGCCACCGAGCGCACCGAGCTGGAAATGGTGCGGCGGCGTCCGCTGCCGTTCCCGCCGGACCCGGTCGCCTTTATCGGAGTCTCCGCCACGAAATGGTCGCTGGACCGGGCCGATCACAACCAGGGTCGTCGCAATCTGTTCTTGAAGGCCATGGACGCCATCGGACTGGGATTCGACTCGTGACCGGCCCGATCTCCCCACTGGTTGGTGATGTGCTGGCCATCGCCCTCGCTGAGGACCCTTTCGCCGCCGAGCAGGTCGTTGCCGGTGCACCCACTTCTGGTTGGCTCGCGCTGACCGATCTCGACGGCGTCGAGGTGGGGGTGTGGCAGATGACCCCGGGCACAATCACCGACATCGAGGCTGACGAGGTCTTCTGTGTGGTGTCCGGTCGCGGTGCGGTCGAGTTCCTCGATCCCGTCGCTGAGCCTGTTGAACTTCGTCCCGGGATTCTGGTCCGGCTGCAGTCCGGCTGGCGAACTCGCTGGACGATCACCGAAACCCTTCGCAAGATTGCCGTAGTACCAGGAGAGGTAGACCAACCATGACCGTCATTCCCCATGTCATCGCAGGCCAGGAGGCCACCGGAGACCTGCGTAGCGGGCCGATCTTCAATCCTGCTACCGGCGAACAGATCGCCACGGTCGGGTTTGCCGACACCGATCGGGTCGGCGAGGCGATCGCAGCGGCCAAAGCGGCGCTGCCCGGCTGGCGCGCCACCGGGCTGATCAAGCGTGCCGATGTCTTCTTCCGGCTGCGTCAGCTGCTGGTGGAGCGTGCTGACGAACTGGCCGCCATCGTCACCACCGAACACGGCAAGGTGTTCTCCGATGCGCTCGGTGAAATCAGCCGCGGCATCGAGAACGTGGAGTTCGCCGCCGGGCTGGTGCACCTGCTCAAAGGCGAATACTCCGAGCAGGTTGCTCGTGGCGTCGACGTGCACTCCATCAAGCAGCCGGTCGGGGTGGTGGCCTGCATCACGCCGTTCAACTTCCCGATCATGGTGCCGCTGTGGATGACCGCCTCGGCCATCGCCTGCGGCAACACCGTGGTGCTCAAGCCCAGCGAGAAGGACCCCTCGGCGTCGGTGTTCCTGGCCAAACTGTTCGCCGAAGCCGGCCTGCCCGACGGCGTACTCAACGTCGTCCACGGCGATGCCGAAGCAGTGAACACCCTGCTGGACGCCCCCGACGTCAAGGCGGTGAGCTTCGTGGGATCCACCCCGATCGCCAAAGCGATCTACACCCGCGGCACCGCTAACGGAAAGCGCGTGCAGGCCCTGGGTGGCGCCAAGAATCACATGATCGTGATGCCGGACGCCGATCTGGATGCCGTCGCTGATGCTGCTGTCTCGGCCGCCTATGGCGCAGCCGGGGAGCGCTGCATGGCGATCTCGGTGCTGGTCACCGTCGGAGATGCCGTGGCCGATGCGGTGCTGCCCAAGATCGCAGAGCGCATGGGCAAGCTCAAGATTGGTGCTGGTACCGATCCGAGCACCGAGATGGGACCGGTCATCACTGCGGCGCATCGCGAGAAGGTGGCGTCCTATGTCACGGGGGCTCCGGCTGAGGGCGCAGAGGTCGTCGTCGACGGTACGGCTACGGCGTTCGATGGGGACGGTTTCTTCATCGGCGTCAGCTTGGTCGACAAGGTCAAGCCGGGCATGAAGATCTACAACGAGGAGATCTTCGGACCGGTGCTGTCTGTGGTGCGGGTGGGTAGCTATGAGGAAGCCATCGAGCTGGTCAACGCCAACCGCTACGCCAACGGCACCGCGATCTTCACCCGTGATGGACGCACTGCGCGGTCCTTCGAGTACGACATCGAGGTGGGCATGGTCGGCGTGAACGTGCCGATTCCGGTTCCGGTGGGGGCGTTCTCCTTCGGCGGCTGGCGGGATTCGCTGTTCGGCGATTCTCACATCTACGGCCCCGAGTCGATCCACTTCTACACCCGCAGCAAGGTGGTCACCTCCCGGTGGCCCGACCCCAGCGAATCCCAGGTGGACCTGGGGTTCCCGAGCAATCACTGAATGGGAAGTCGATAAACAATGAGTGAACCCAGCACACCGTCCTATGTGGACCTCAACGGTGACACCGTGTTGCTGCCGGATCCGGCAGCCGAAGCGGTGGTGCGGGCCAACGACCGCGGCCATGTGTTCCATTCCTGGAGCGCGCAGGGCGCGATCGACCCGCTGCCGGTGGCCGGCGGCGCCGGAGCCAGCTTCTGGGACTACGCCGGAAACAGCTATCTGGACTTCGGTTCGCAGTTGGTCAACCTGAATCTGGGACACCAGCATCCCGATCTGATCGCGTCCTTGCATCGGCAGGCCGACCGGTTGGCCACCATTCAGCCGGGCATGGCCAATGACGTGCGCTCCGAACTGGCCCGACTGCTCGTCGAGGTTGTTGGTGAGCCCTTCACCAAGGTGTTCTTCACCAATGCCGGGGCGGACGCCAATGAGTACGCCGTGCGGCTGGCACGCCACTCCACCGGACGGCACAAGATCCTGTCGACCTATCGCAGCTATCACGGTGGCGTGGGAACCCCGATCGGGCTGACCGGGGATCCCCGGCGTTGGGCAAACGAGGCTGCCGCGTCCGGCGTAGTGCACTTCTTCGGCCCCTATCCCTATCGGTCGCCGTTCCATTCCGACAGCCCCGAGCAGGAGACCGCCCGGGCGCTGGAGCACTTGGAAAGTGTGATCGTTCTCGAAGGTGCCAACACCATCGCGGCGATCATCCTGGAGACCATCGTCGGCACCAACGGCATCCTGATTCCGCCGCCGGGCTACCTGGCCGGTGTGCGGGAGCTGTGCGACAAGTACGGCATCGTCTACATAGCCGATGAGGTCATGGCCGGTTTCGGCCGCACCGGTGAGTGGTTCGGTTTCCAGGGTTTCGGTGTGCAGCCGGATCTGATCACCTTCGCCAAGGGAGTCAACTCCGGCTATGTGCCGCTGGGCGGGGTCATCATCAGTCGCGCGATCGCTGACTTCTTCAATGACAAGGTGTTCTACGGCGGTCTGACCTACTCCGGGCACCCATTGGGCTGTGCCCTCGGCGTCACTACCTTCGAGGTGTTCCGCAGGGACGGCATCCTGGAACATGTCCGGGATTTGTCGGATCGGGTGATCGCGCCGCGGCTGGATCAGTGGCTGGACTCCCATCCCAGCATCGGCGATGTCCGAGGCAAGGGATTGTTCTGGGCCATTGAACTGGTCAAAGACCGGGAAACCCGCGAACCGCTGGTTCCGTTCAATCCGACGCCGGCGCAGAATGCGCCGATGGCTGCCTTCGCAGCCGCTTGCAAGGCTGGTGGGGTGTGGCCGTTCACCCATTACAACCGCACCCACCTGGCACCACCACTGGTGATCACCGAGGACGAGCTGAACCGCGGCCTCGACGTGATCGACGATGCATTGAAAATCACCGACGAAGCGATGGGAGCAGCCTGATGAGCTATGCCGTAATCAACCCCGCCACTGGCGAGAAGGTGGCCGAATATCCCGAGATCACTGATTCGGCGCTCGACGCCGCGATCGGCTCGGCCTATGCCGCCACTCGTGACTGGGGCCGAGCCAGCAGTGTTGCCGAGCGGGCAGCTCTCATGACCAAGGTCGGAGATCTGCACACCGAGCGACGCGACGAGTTGGCTGCCGCTCTGGTGGAAGAGATGGGCAAGCCGCTATCGCATGCCTACGCCGAGATCGATTTCGCCGCCGACATCTACCGCTACCACGCCGAGATCGCTGAGGCCGAGCTGGCCGATGAGCCCATCGAGCTGCGCGGCGGCGAAGGCAGTGCGATCATTCGCAGCGCGCCGCTGGGCGTGATCCTGGGCATCATGCCGTGGAACTTCCCCTTCTACCAGGTGGCTCGTTTCGCTGGACCGAATGTCATGATCGGCAACTCGGTGCTGCTCAAGCCGGCCCCGCAGTGCCCGCACACCGGGGAAATGATCCAGAAGATCTACGACGACGCCGGCGTGCCAGCCGGGATGTTCCAGATGATCCTGGCCAGCAACGAGCAGATCTCCACCGTCATCGCTGATCCCCGCGTGCAGGGTGTGTCCTTGACCGGTTCGGATCGGGCGGGTTCGGCGGTGGCGGAGCAGGCCGGACGTCACCTGAAGAAGGTTGTGCTGGAACTGGGCGGCACCGACCCATTCGTGGTGCTGTCGACCAACGATCTGGATCAGGTGGTTGCTGATCTGGTTTCAGCGCGCTTGGACAACACCGGCCAGTCCTGCAACGCCCCCAAGCGTGCGATCGTGATCGCTGAGTTGTACGAGGAGTTCACCGCCAAGCTCGCCGTGGCGATGGGCAATGTGACCGCCAGCGATCCGACCCAGGAGGACTGTGAGGCCGGCGCGATGTCGTCGACCATCGCCGCCGACCGGTTGCAGGCCCAGGTTGATCGCGCGACGGCGGCCGGTGGCCAGATCGCCGCTGGCGGCACTCGCGACGGCAACTTCTTCGCTCCCACGGTGATCACCGGAATTCCGCGCGCCTCGGACATCTACTACGAAGAGATGTTCGGACCGGTGGCTTTGGTGTACTCGGCCAAGGACGAGGCTGAGGCCATCGAGATCGCTAACGACACCCGGTACGGCCTGGGCTCCTATGTCTACACCACTGACCCGGAGCAGGCCGAGCGCGTCGCGAACGCTATCGATGCCGGCATGGTCTTCGTCAACTGCGTGCTCGCCGATGGCGTGGAATTGCCGTTTGGCGGCGTGAAGGGCAGCGGCTTCGGCCGCGAAATGGGACGCCTGGGCGCCACCGAGTTCGTCAACAAGAAGCTGATCCGCACCGCCTGATATCGGCCTCTCGTCCCACGTCGCTGCTCCGCGGTCACGTTACTTCCGGCGCACCGGAGGCAACGTTTGACACGCGTGGCGACGTGGGCCGGACGGGCCGATCGGTGCTTGCCGGGCCGCTCACTCGGTGAATGCCCGGGGTCATCCGAAGTGGGTGGCGACCGGCACTGTCGACACATTGGTGATGTGACCGAGCTGGCCGTAGTCGTTGTAGCCCCAACACGCCACAGCGCCGGACTCCCTGACCGCGCAGGTATGAGTTGCTCGTACGGCACCCATCTGGGAAACCCCGCTACCGAGGTTCAGCACATCCACCGGTGAGCGTTGGAAGGTGACGGTGCCATCTCCGACGGTGCCGAAGTTACTGCTGCCCCAGCATTGGGCGGCCCCGGCAGTGGAGAGTGCGCAGTTGGTGCTGATGCCGCCCGAGATGGCGGCTGGCGTTCCGGTCAAGCCCTTCACCTCAACCGCAGCCGTGCGATTGGTAGTGGTGCCGTCGCTGAGCTGGGCGTTCGTATTCTGGCCCCAACACAGTGCCTTGCCGTCCATAGTGACTGCGCAGGTGAAGCTGTAGCCGGCTTGAATTCTCGCTACCGGGCCCGTGAGGCCGGTAGCTGCGGTCGCAGTGGTGCGCAGGGTGGTGGTGCCGTCGCCGATTTGGCCGACGCTGTTGTCGCCCCAACAACTCACGGTGCCCGCATTGGACAGGACGCAGCTGTGGAAGCTTCCGGTCGTGACCGCGGCGATGCCACTGGGGAGTCCGGGCACGGTAACGGGAGTGGAGCGGTTGGTGGTGGTCGCGTCGCCGAGCTGACTGTAGTTGTTGCGGCCCCAGCATTTGACGCTGCCTTCGGTGGTCAGCGCGCACACATGCGCCGCCATGATCGAGATCGCTGATACCCCACTTTCCAGGCCAGTCACCTGAACCGGGATGGTGCTGTCAGTATTGCTGCCGTTACCGAGTTGGCCGTAGTTGTTGCGGCCCCAGCATTGGACGCTGCCTTCGGTGGTCAGTGCGCAGGCGAATTCGTCGCCGCCGGCCACAGTGGCGACATCGTGAGATAGGCCGGTCACCGCAACCGGTTCAGTGGTGTTGACGGTGGTGCCGTTGCCGAGTTGGCCGTAGTTGTTGCGTCCCCAGCACTGCACCCCTCCTGAGGTGGTCACCATGCAGGTGGCGTAGTTCACGGTGGCCAGCTGAGCGGCGTCGGTCACGCCGGTAACTTCGATCGGGGCGGTCTGCAGGTAGCCGCCGCCATCACCAAGCTGTCCGCGCGCGTCATTGCCCCAACAGCTGATGTCGACCGCGTTGCTCACCGCGCAGGTGTGGTTGGTGCCTGCGGTGATCGTGGTGACGGCGCTGGTCAGTCCGCTGACCTGAACCGGTGTGGCGGAAGCGGTGGTACTGCCGTCGCCGAGTTGGCCGAGGTCGTTGGCGCCCCAGCATTGCGTTTGGCCGCTGGTCGACACTGCGCAGGTGTGGCTCGTGCCGGCGACCACCATGCTGGTCGTGCCAGCCAGGCCGGTGACCGAGACGGGGGTGATGGTGTTGGTGGTGGTGCCATCGCCGAGCTGGCCGGCTGCGTTGCCACCCCAGCACTGCAGGGCCTGGGTGGGTGACACGCTGCAGTTGTGGCTGCCCCCTGCGGTCACGGCGGTCACATCTGCCGGGAGGCCGTTCACACTGATCGGGGTCGTTCGGTAGGTCGTGCCGGTCAAGCCGAGTTGTCCGGAGGCGTTAGCTCCCCAGCATTTGACGATGCCTGCGGTCACGACACAGTTGTGCTCGGCTCCGGCATCCAAGCCAGTGACGCCGCTGCTGAGCCCGGAGACATCCACTGCGGTGAGTCTGCGCGTTGTGGTGCCGTCGCCGAGCTGGCCTTTGGTGTTGCCTCCCCAGCACTTGACGCCGCCGCCGGTGGTGAGCGCGCAGGCGTGAGTGCTGCCTGCGCTGATGGCGGTCACGTCGCTGAGCCCGGTGACCTCGACCGGGGTGTAGTGGGAGAGGGTGTCGCCGTGGCCGAGCTGACCGTAGTTATTCAACCCCCAGCAGTACACGCCGCCGGCTTGGGTGAGCGCACAACTGAAGCCCGTTCCGTTGGCGACGGCCTTCACGGGCTCGGTCAACCCGCTGACCGCGGTAGGGGCGGTGCGGTTGACCTGGTCACCGGTGCCGAGTTGGCCGTTGTTGTTGTAGCCCCAGCACTTCGCGGTTCCGGTACTGGCCACTGCGCAACTGTGATCATCGCCAGCGGCGAGAGCGTCGATCGTGACTGCGGTGATTCCCAGCTCGAGACTGGTGCTGGCGGAGGCCCCGGCGTGGTCGGTCACGGTGATCCCGGCGGTGAAGGTTCCGGCCTGGGTCGGTGTTCCGGTCAGAGCGCCGCCGGTACTCAGACTCAAACCCGTGGGCAATCCGGTGGCAACCCAGCTGTAGGGGGCGACGCCGCCGGTAGCGGCGAGGGTGGTGTCATAGCTGGAGCCGGTCCGGCCCGCAGGCAGGGACGCTGTGCTGATCTCCAGCGGCTCGGCAACGATGAGCGTGAGGTCTGTTGACGCTGATCGGGAGAGGGCGTCGGTCACGGAAAGGGTGACGTCATAGCTGCCCAGTGCGGAGGTGGTGCCGGAGATCTGCCCGCCGCTCGACATGCTGAGCCCGGTGGGAAGACTGAGTGCGGTCCAGGTGTAGGGCGTCGTTCCGCCGGTCGCGGAGGCGGCAAGGCTGTAGTCCTGGTCGACGGTGGCCACCGGCAGCGCGACGGTGTCGATCGAGAGTGCTGCGGTGACGTTGATGGTCAGGTCGGCGGAGGCGGTGTGGCTATCGGCGTCGAGCGCAGTGAGATGAGTGGTGTAGGTGTCGGGAGTCGTTGGGCGCCCGCTCAGCTTTCCGTCTGCGCTGAGGGAGATGCCGGGAGGTAACCCGGTCGCTGTCCACGAGTAGGGAGCGCGTCCACCTACTGCGATCAGGGCGGCGTAGAAGTCCTGGCCGACGGTTGCCTCGGCGGGTGTGTCCACAGTGATCGACAGCGGTGACACGGTGGCGCTCACCGTCACCGTCACCGCCGAGGTGACGACAGCAACTGCGCCCTGACGTGCGGTCGTGACGGCGCGGTAGGTGGCGGCGCCGGTCTGGGTGGGTGTCGTGGTGAGAGTGGCTGTGCCAGAGCGGTTCTGGGTCGCCGAGGCCACGGTCTTCCATTGGGAGCCGGTCAGCCGCTGGAGCTGTACGTTGCGACCGGCCCTCGCCGGGGTGAAATGGGCGGTCGCGGTGAGTCGTGTGTTGACAGCCGCGGTGGCGGGCATGGTGATCGAGCCGCGCTGACGGGCGGGAGTCACCCGGAATGCCGTCAACGTGACGGCGGGGCGTCGTCGGTGCTGCACCGTCGCCTTGGGGGCTTGTACGCGAAGGCTGCTTGCGGATGACACTCGCGCTGCAATGGCGAAAGCGCCGGTCTTGGTCGTCCTTGCGGAGGCGATCTTTTTCCAGGTTTTTCCGACTTTGCGCTGCAGGATCACTCGACGAACGCCGGGCACGCGGAGCGAATCCTTGACAATGAAAGTCTCGGATTTTGTCGGCGCCGACGGTGTGACCGAGACGGTGCGGATCTTGGTGATCTTGGAGACCAGCCGGGTGTAGTTTCGGCCTTTGATCTTGATCTTCTGCGCGACGACCCGCAGGCGGAATACCGAAGAACTCGTCGAGATGCTGAAGCGGTATTTTCCGCTCGCAGCTGTGGTGCCCGTCTTCAGCCGCTGCCAATGGCTGCCGACCTTCTTCTGGAGTTCGATCGGTCGGGCCACCGGAGTCGATAACTTGCCCGAGACCGTGAACTGAGCACCGCGAATCGGCCGGGTGAGCTCAGCGTGAGGAGCGGGGGACGTGGCTGCCTGAGCCTCAGTGGTGGGCAGTGTGGAAACCGCCAACGTGAAGGTAAGGGCAAGCGAAGCTGCAATGGCCTGGATTTTTCGCACGACAATCCTCTTGACTTCCGTAGTCTCGAAGCCCGCTGGGCCATTTACATAAGCAATCAAATCAAGCTGCGCTGAATTGGCGCTAGTACCCGATCGAGTGACTGGACGGTTAAGGCCGATGGGTGACAGCTGGGCCGAAATGATGAGTGCCTGCCAGCGTGAAATGTCAGGGTGGTCAGCGACGAATGTCGAGCACCGTCCGCAGGTCCCGGTAGATCGTCGTAGTCACCCCGCGTTGGCTGAAGTTGTTGGAACCCCGGCAGCTCCCCTTGCCGTCGGTGGTCGTGGCGCGGGTCGACGCTGTACCCATGCTGACGCTCGTGTAGCCGCCTCTGGCGATAGTGCGGTGACTCCCCTGAGGGAGTTGACACTCACCGGGGCACCTCAACCGCGACTACCCAACGCCGTCTGCGCGGTCGGATGCAGCGTGGTGTTCACATCGAGCTGACCGTTGGAGTCGTTGCCTCAGCATTCCAGCATTTCGGTGCTTGTCACCAAGCAGCCGTGGGTGCTGCCCGCACTGATGCGGGTGACCGGCGCGGCGTCGGCCACCCGGGTTGGCGTCGTCCGGTTGACCAGATCACCGACTCCATGTCCGAATGCTGTGCTGTCTGCTGCTGAGATCACTTTGCGAACGGTGTGGTGACATCTGGGCGGTACGCATTGAGTGAGGCGGTGGTGGCCTGCGAAATCACAGGCCACCAGCGTCAGTGGTGGAGATACTCCAAGAGGTGGTTGCGCTCGTCGGTGAGTTGATCGATGCGGTATTTCACCACATCACCCAAGGAGACGATTGCGGCCAGGGTGCCGTCTTCGCGGACCACGGGAAGGTGGCGAAGTCGGGAGTAGGTCATGGTGTGGGCGGTGACGTCAATGCCATCCTGCTCGACACAGGTGATCACCGGCGCCGACATGATGTCGGCGACTGTCATGGACAGCACATCGGTACCGTCGGCGGCGAGATGGCGCACCACGTCGCGTTCGCTGACGATTCCGTCTGGCGTGCGACCGTCAGTGGTAACCACGACGGCGCCGATATTGCGCCGACTTAGCAGGCCGATGAGTTCGGCTACGGTGGCGCCAGGGGTGATGGTCACCACCTCGGAGCCCTTGACACGGATAATGTCTGCGATCTTCATGTTGTGACATTAGCGATCGGGTGGGGCTTCCCACAGGTGCGACAACTACCCCATCACGGCAAGCTCACACCGGAGGTGTTGGGGATACCCGAGCAGGTCGTCGTCGCGTGCGTAGCGTTCATGAAGCACCGACCGGTCCGCGTCAGTGACGGTGATGTCGCGCACCGCCAGTGGCTCACTGGGCCCGGAGGTGTTGCGGCGCGGCAGCGGCAATACGCCGAGACCCAAGTGCTGCGTGACCTCGGCAAAGTCATCGTCGATGCTCTCGAATCTGCCGACATGGTCCAACGCTGGCGGTCCTTTCCGCTCGACGCAGAGGTAACTGGCCTGGGTAGCCAGCAGCCGAGGTTCGATGCCCTCAGACGGACGGAGGAACTCTGAGAAGGAGGAGTTCTGCTCAACTCGCCGAGACGTCGATGCTGTGGCTGGAAGAAGGACCGTACCCAGATGTCGGCCGGAGTCTTCAGGACGAGGCCCTCAGGCCCCAGGACGGGGGCAAGTGCATCAGTGACGGCCTCACCAGCGGTTTTCGGTATGTGGATGAAGATGAATCTGTGCCGATGGGAAATGATCAAGAGTCCACGTGCCCCCTGAAGTGTCAGGATTCACCGACGGATCCGGTGTGGCTTCCAAGCCAAGCACAATGTCTGGGTGGAGCCTGTGGTGGCTCTGTGTCCACACATCGCACGGGGGTGGTGGCGGTATCGGTAAACCGTTGCCGTCAACGAGTGATCCACGGTCGTGAATCGTCTCCAACCCAAGCCGATCAGCATCGATCCGGCTAGGTTGCCGCCGGCAGAGGCAGCCGCGTGGCCAGCTCTGCGGTGGCACGATGGTCGTCATGCAGTTCGAGAGTTGGGTCGAGCGACAGATTCGGGAGGCCATGGAGCGCGGGGAGTTCGACGATCTGCCTGGTGCCGGCAAGCCACTGGAGCTCAGCGATGACCCCGACTGGTGGATCAAGTCCAAGATTGCTCGGGAGAATCTCGAGCCGATGCTACCGACCCCGTTGGCGCTGCGGCGAGAAGTGGCGAATATCGACGCGACAGTGGCCGATGTGCCCACTGAGGATGAAGTGCGCGCAGTGGCAGCCGACCTGAACCAGCGCATCCGAGAGAGCTATCTGCGGCCCGCGGCCGGCCCCACCATTGCGGTCGGTCTGGTCGACGTCGAGGCCGTTGTTCAGCGTTGGCGGGCTCGCTGACGGCCCAGATCCTGCAGCGTCACGGGGTTAGCCACCGCGCCGGCGGCCCGCATCGTCGCGAGCTTGTGGTGAGCACGCCATGCTGCTGGCTCGGGGGATTAGCATCGGAATGTGACCGAAGCGCTCCGTCCCCGACTGAATCTGCCTTTGGACCTCAGCTTGACCGGACCTCGGCCCACCCTGGAGGTCGTGCGACACACGCTGCGTCCGGGCGGCGGCTTGGCTAAGTTGGACGCTCTGGTCGCGTGTCCGGAGGATGCGAGCGGCGTGCTGTTCTACTTCCCGGGCTTCAACACGCCCCTGGGCCACTGGGAGATGGTGAAGTGCCGGTACTTGGCGGCAGTGTCGGGCATGCAGGTGGTACTCACCGAGATTCCGGGGATGAGCCGCTACGGTGAGTCGATTCCCAAGGCAGTACGGGTGGACATGTTGCGCGGTGAAGTGTCGTCCTGGGCCGAGCTGAACTTGGCCTATGTCGCGGCGGCCATGGCTGCCGCCGAGGTGACGAAGCCCGACTCGGTACAGGTCCTGGGCTACTCCACAGGGTGTTCGCTGGCTACGGCGGCGCTGCCGGCGCTGGCCGAATGGGGGCCGATCAGTAGCCTGAATCTGGTTGAACCAGTGGCAATCAGCCACCGCAATATCGTCTCGCTGCATGCCCACAACATGATGGACCTGGGGCGCATGCCGGTGGCGTTAGCGACCAACCTCGGCCACGACTGGGTGATGCGAGCCTATAGCGGTGAGCGTCGCAATACGCGAGTGAAATACGGAGTGGTGGATCTGCTCGCGATCGCGACGGTGTTGGCTGGGGATGACCTGCGTACCCGCCTGGACACCGTGGCGCTGCAGCGTTGCGCTTTGGCGCGAGGCTCGCGTAGTTCGCTGTGTCGCCGGCGTGATTTCGACCAGGTCGATCTTTCCTTGGCTGAGCGCGGTATCGCCGGTCCCACGATCACCGTGCAGAACCTGGGCCACCAGCTATGGCATTCCCTACCCACGGTGACCGGTTTGGCGACAGCGATGCTGGTAACCCCCTGACGTCGGAGCGCCGTGCCAGGCCTCGCTGGTGGCGCGGTCCGGGTATTGGATACGGCAATAAACCGGAAAAGGCAAAGGCAAGGCAAGCCTAATAATCTGCTGTTTAGGTGAGGCAATCTTTGGTTGAAGTGTTGTGGCCTTTCCGCGAGGGTTATCCCTGTGAGGATCCTTGAATGGATGCGCCGCTACCCGATGGTCGCCGCGACCCTCGCCGTCGGAGCCGTCGGCTTGATCGTTTTGGCGGCGGGACAACCGGTTCTCTGCGGATGGCTGGTCAGTGCCTATGCGTTGACCATCGCCATGTGGCAGGCCGGACACATGATTCGAGATTTGCGTCGCGGTGCCTTCGGATTGGACGTTTTGGCGGTAATCGCGATCACGGCGACCGTGCTCGTGGGCGATCATTGGGCGGCGCTCATTGTCGTGTTGATGCTCTCTGGCGGTGGCGCGCTGGAAGATTATGCGACGTCGAGAGCCCACCGAGAAATATCGGCATTGTTGGAGAGGGCGCCGCGCTGCGCGCGCCGGGCGTCCGGAGATGGCACCTTCGTCGAGGTTCCGATCAGTGAGGTGGAAATCGGTGATGTCCTCCTCGTGCGCCCTGGTGAGGTTGTGCCGGTCGACGGCACGCTGGAAGGCGAGGCCTGTTGGTTTGATGAGTCCTCGCTGACCGGCGAATCGCTGCCGGTAGAACACCAACCCGGAGACCTCGTCTTGTCCGGGACGGTGAGCCAGCAGGTGGTGGCCTTGATTCGGGCGGAAGCCTCAGCCAAGGACAGCCAGTATCAGCAGATCATCGATCTGGTGCAGGCCGCTGCCGAAACCAAGTCACCGATGGTGCGCCTGGCTGACCGGTACGCAGTGCCGTTCACCATTGTCTCCTTGGCTATCGCCGCCGTGGCCTGGTGGCTGTCGGGTGATCCGGTCCGATTCGCCGAGGTGCTGGTGGTTGCCACACCCTGTCCGCTGTTGATCGCAGCGCCGGTGGCCTTCCTCGCCGGGATGAGTCGGGCCGCCAGCAGCGGAGTGATCGTGAAATCCGGTGCGGTCATGGAGACACTGTCGCGGGTGCGCACTGTCGCTTTCGACAAGACCGGCACCATCACCCGCGGCCAGCCGATCGTCGATGTGATCGAACCGGCACCCGGGTTCAGCGCCGACGAGGTGCTCGCCGTCGCGGCGGCGGCCGAGACGTTCTCGGCGCACGTGTTGGCCACCACTATCGTCAATGCCGCTGACGAGCGCGGGATCAGCGTCCCGGAAGCCACCCAGGTGGAGGAGGCGACCGCGGCCGGAATGACCGCATTGATTCTTGGACGACGTACCGCAGTCGGCAAAGCCGAGCATGTGAGTTCGGTGACCGGGCACGTCCCGCCAGCAGGTGAGGTGCCGCCAGGCCACATTGCCATCTATGTCGGTACCGAGGACGGACCAGTGGGCCGGGTGCTGCTGGCTGACGAGGTTCGCTCGCATGCCTCGGCCACGCTGGCAGCGCTGCACCACCTCGGTGTCCGCAGCGTGGCGATGTTGACCGGCGACACCGAAGCCACCGGGCGCCACGTCGCCGAGCAGGTCGGGATCGACGATGTCCGAGCCGGACTGCTGCCGGCCGACAAGGTTTCCTGCATGACCGACTTGCCGCTTCGGCCAGTGGCCATGGTGGGTGACGGGGTCAACGATGCGCCGGTGCTGGCTGCTGCCGACATCGGTATCGCCATGGGGGCCAGGGGCGCCACTGCTGCCAGTGAGTCGGCCGATGTGGTGATCATGCTCGACGATCTCAGCCGGGTCGCCACCAGCATCGCCATCGCTCAACGCACGGTTCGGGTAGCGCTGCAGGCAATCTGGCTCGGCATCGCCATCAGCGTTGTGCTGATGGTCATCGCGGCGTGGGGTCTGCTGCCAGCCATCGTCGGCGCCACCCTGCAGGAGTTTGTTGATCTGGCCGCCATCGTGGCTGCACTACGCGCCGTACGGCCCGGTGCGGGTGAACGCGCGCTCGCCCCGCAACTGGGTCAGCCACCTGCAGCACAGGGCGAGGCCGTCACGCCTGCGCTCGCCGACCGTGGCTGAGCGTTCCCAACGTGGCACAAAGCTGCATCCACAATGGGCTGCGGTGCTGCGCCGCAGGCCAGGATCGCGATCTGCATTCAGATTTCGGACACAGCGATGAACTCCGATTCGCACTGCTGAGACCTCAGCTCGGACTCCCGCAGCGATACGACCTGGCCGTGGCGACGTCGCCCGGGTCGCTGACTCCCCGCTGCTCGTCGAACTGCTTGCGCATCGTAAAGAGGTGGCGGGTGTTCGAATCTCGGCAGGTGCCGGCGAAGCCACAGGAGATCCCCGCCTTCCAGGCCTGGACTCTTGCTCAGCGGTTGGCCAGTAGTCCCTCGACCAACTCAACGGTCAACTCATCGAGACTGTCGAGCACAGCATCAGCCCCGGCGAGCACGTCAGCAGGCGGGGGGTGGAAGTGCGGAGGAACGGCGACCACGACCATGCCAGCGGCGAGGGCCGCGCCGATCCCATTGATGGAGTCTTCGACGGCCACGCTGTGCTGCGGATCGGCACCCAGCCGACGGCACACTTCGAGGTAGACATCAGGGGCCGGTTTTCCCGCGCCGTTCAACTCTTCGGTAGACAGGCTGACCTCGATCAGATCGTTGATCTGAAGCTGCTCCATTCCGGCATCGATCAACACCCTCGGCGACGAACTCGCCAAGCCCAGTCGCCAGCGGGTCGCCAGCCGACGAACCGCCGCCGCGGCACCGGGCAATTGCGGCATGCGGCCCTGACCGAAGCGCTCCAACAGTCCAGTGATTGTTCTGGCCGCACTGTCCTCAGGGTCACCGGTGAGTCCCACGACCTCGCTGAGATAGGTCGACCATTCCTGGGTCGACATGCCCATCATCGCCCGGGTGGCGCCGTCGGGCCAGGGTCGGCCGTCAGCGGCGGCCAGGCCACGACGCACCTCGTCCCACACCGCCTCGGTGTCGGTCAACGTACCGTCCATGTCGAATACCACCACACTCATGCGGCCCATTGTCGCTGGCCTTGTGTTGAACGGGGAAACCACTCTGCGTGGTGGTTGGCCTCACCGCTACGACAGAAGATCCGTCCTCGGCTGACTTTTGCGGTCGACCACTGTCCGATCCGAGGTTGCCCGCCGGGTCTAGGCGAGTGAATTGGGCCAGCAATCGTTGCCCTTTGCGGTGCTGGGCTCACCTGCACGCCGTGCTGAACGAGTAGGAGTTCTTCGGCGGGGCTCGCTCGCTGAAGCCGTCTGTACCTGCTCTGGCGTCAGTCCCGACTCCTCGAACGACGCCGGGGGCGTCCGTCGTCGAAGGTCCCCGGCGTCGCTGACACCGGTGCTTTCGGCGGAGCCGATTCCTCCGATGTGTCCAACCTTGTCGGCGTTGTCGGATGCCCGTTCGTTGGCGGTGACCTTCACTTCATCGCCGAAGGTGACGGTCGGCGCCTACTTCTTCTCGTCGTGGCCACCAAACTGCTTGCGCATGGCCGAGAGCATCTTGTGCTCGAAGGTGGACTGGCCTTGGCTGGCAAAGCGGGAGAAGATCGCCGCGGCCAGCGTCGGTGCCGGAACGCCCAATTGAATCGCGGCCTCTGCGGTCCAGCGACCTTCTCCGGAGTCCGATACCCGCCCGCCGAAGGCGTCCAGCTTCGGGTCTTCGACCAAGGCTGCGGCGGTGAGATCGAGCAGCCACGACTGCACCACCGAGCCGCGCCGCCACACCTCGGCGACTTCGGCCAGATTGAGGTCGTAGCGGTAGTACTCCGGGTGCTCCAGTGGCGCGGTTTCGGCGTCGGCATCGCGGGTATGGGCACCGGCACCGGCATTGGCCAGCAGGTTCAAGCCTTCGGCGTAGGCGGCCATCAGGCCGTACTCGATGCCGTTGTGAACCATCTTCACCAAGTGACCGGCGCCGACCGGGCCACAGTGCAAGAAGCCATGCTCGGCATCGGTGGGCTCGCCCTCGCGTCCTGGCGTGCGGGTGTTGGCCGCCACCCCGGGTGCGATCGTCTCCCAGATGGGACGCAGTCGCTCGAAGTCCTCATCCGGTCCGCCGATCATCAGCGAGTAGCCTCGCTCCAAACCCCACACTCCGCCGGAGGTGCCGACGTCGAGGTAGCCGATGCCTTGGGGGGCGAGTACCTCAGCGCGTGCGATGTCCTCGTGGTAGTGGGAGTTGCCCCCGTCGATGATGGTGTCACCGGGCTGGAGTTGCTCGGCAACAGCGTTGACGGTGTCGGTGGTGATCTGACCCGAGGGCACCATCACCCACACCGCACGCGGGGCATCCAGCTTCGCAGCGAGGTCAGCCAGCGAATCGGCGGCAATCGCGCCTTCGGCGGCCAGGCCCTTGGCCGCCTCCGGATTCACGTCGAAGACCACGCATTCGTGGCCTTCGCGCATCAGCCGACGCACCAGGTTGGCTCCCATTCGACCCAGGCCGACCATTCCCAACTGCATGTCAGTTCTCCTTCTGGACGTCGGCGGGCTGCCCGTCGGCTTCGGGGTTGTGCCATTCACCATCGGTGACCAGGCGGTCGGCGGCCTCAGGACCCCAGCTGCCGCGGAAGTATGGGTGCACCGGGGTCGCGTCGCCCAGAATGTTGTCGATCACCTGCCAGGACGCCTCGACGGTGTCCTCGCGGGTGAACAAGGTGGTGTCGCCCTTCAAAGCGTCGCCGAGCAGACGCTCGTAAGGATCGAGGCCGTCGGCACTGGCGATCTGATTGAACTCCAGTTCCACCTGTTCGCCCTTCATCTTGGAACCAGGTGCCTTCACATTGGCCGACAGCGAGATTGATACGTCCGGGCTGAGCCGGAAGTGCAGCGAGTTTGAGTAGGTGGCGCCCACCTGGCCGATTTGAACCCCGGCCGGTGGCCGTTTGAGTTCCACATAGACCTCAACGGCAGTGTTGGCCAGGCCCTTGCCGGCGCGCAGATAGAACGGCACGCCCGACCAGCGCCAGGTATCCACCTCGGCGCGCAGGGCGACGAAGGTCTCGGTGGTTGAATCGGGCGCCACACCTTTCTCGGTGCGGTAGCCCTCGTACTGGCCGCGCACCACGTCGGACGGTTTGATCGGCGGCATGGCCCGCAGCACTTTCACCTTCTCGTCGCGCAGACCTTCCGACCCCTGCCCGGACGGCGGTTCCATGGCCACCATGGTCAATACCTGCAGCACGTGGTTCTGCACCACATCTCGCAAGGCTCCGACATCCTCGTAGAACGAGCCACGCCCCTCGACGCCGAAGCTCTCAGCCAAGGTGATCTGCACCGACTTCACGTAGTTGCGGTTCCAGATCGGCTCCAGGAAGGCGTTGGCGAACCGGAAGTACGCCAGTCCCATCACGGCTTCCTTGCCCAGATAGTGATCGATGCGGAACACCCGCGACTCGTCGAAAACCTGATGCAGGGCAGCATTCAGCTCCCGCGAGGACGCCAGATCACGCCCGAAGGGCTTTTCCACCACAACGCTGGCGCCCTCGGCACATCCGGAGGCCCCCAGTGATGCGGTCACGGTGGCGAATAGGGACGGGGGGATCGCCAGGTAGTGCAGCGGGTGTTTGGCGTCGCCGAGGGCTTCGCGCAGCTTGGCGAAGGTCTGCGGATCGGAGTAGTCGCCGTCCACGCCGTGAATGAGGCCGGTGAGCTTGGTGATGGTCGCCTCGTCGAAACCACCGTGGGTGTTCAGGCTGTCGTGCACGTGCTCCATGAGGTTCTCTTTGTCACCTTTGGAGCGGAACACCGCGATCACAGGGACGTCGAGTTGGCCACGGGCTACCAGTGAGGCCAGCGAGGGGTAGATCTTCTTGTGTGCCAGGTTGCCCGTGGCTCCGAAGAACACCAGGGCATCCGATTTCACGGCCATCGGTCGTTGACCTTCCTGAGAGGGGTGAGTGTGCATCACTGGCCTCAACGCTGCCAGGCTCGATTACAGTCCTCAAGCCCTGTGGGTATTTCGATGCCTGTGGATGTTTGCGGGCTTCGTCCGGCTCAGCCGGCGGGATCGGGGGTGTGGTGACCTTCAGCCGGCTCCGCTCCCTGAGCTTGTCGAAGGGGGTGTCAGGTGGGAATACCCCCGTGCGTGGCGGAGTTGAGTCTGGTGTACTCAACTTGTGGATTGAGCGTGCTAGGCTCAATCGCGTACCACGAACTAACTGGAGGTAACCCCATGGCACGAGCAGTCGGCATCGACCTCGGCACCACTAACTCTGTCGTCGCTGTCCTCGAGGGCGGCGAGCCGACGGTCATCCCCAACGCCGAAGGCTCCCGCACCACCCCGTCCGTCGTCGCCTTCGCCAAAGGCGGCGAGGTCCTGGTCGGTGAGGTCGCCAAGCGGCAGGCAGTCACCAACGTCGATCGCACCATCCGTTCGGTCAAGCGCCACATGGGCACCAACTGGACGGTCGACATTGACGATAAGAAGTACACCCCGCAGGAAATCAGTGCGCGGGTGCTCATGAAGCTCAAGCGCGACGCTGAGGCCTACCTGGGCGAGCCGGTCACCAACGCGGTGATCACCGTCCCGGCCTACTTCAGCGACGCTGAGCGCCAGGCCACCAAGGAAGCCGGCGAGATCGCCGGACTGACCGTGGACCGCATCGTCAACGAGCCCACCGCCGCTGCTCTGGCCTACGGCCTGGAGAAAGACGGCGAGCAGACCATTCTGGTCTTCGACCTCGGCGGTGGCACCTTCGACGTCTCGCTGTTGGAGATCGCTGATGGCGTCTTCGACGTCAAAGCGACCAAGGGCGACAACCGTCTGGGCGGCGACGACTGGGATCAGCGCATCGTCGACTGGTTGGTCACGCAGTTCAAGAACGCCAACGGCATCGACCTGAGCAAGGACAAGATGGCCCGCCAGCGCCTGCAGGAGGCTGCCGAACGCGCCAAGATCGAGCTGTCCAGCGCCCAGGAGACCCAGATCAACCTGCCCTACATCACCGCCGGTGCTGAGGGCCCGCTGCACCTGGACGAGAAGCTGACCCGTGCGGAGTTCCAGCGCATGACCCAGGATCTGCTGGATCGTTGCCGCAACCCGTTCAACGCGGTCATCGCTGACGCCAACACGTCGGTGTCCAAGATCGACCACGTGATTCTGGTCGGTGGCTCCACCCGCATGCCCGCGGTGGTCGACCTGGTCAAGGAACTCACCGGTGGCAAGGAGCCCAACAAGGGCGTCAACCCCGACGAGGTCGTCGCCTTGGGTGCGTCCCTGCAGGCCGGTGTGCTGAAGGGCGAGGTGAAGGACGTGCTGTTGCTTGACGTCACCCCGCTGAGCCTGGGCATCGAGACCAAGGGCGGCGTGATGACCAAGATCATCGAGCGCAACACCACCATCCCGACCAAGCGTTCGGATGTGTTCACCACCGCGGAGGACAGCCAGCCTTCGGTGATGATTCAGGTCTACCAAGGCGAGCGCGACTTCGCTCGGGACAACAAGAGCCTGGGCAACTTCGAGCTGACCGGCCTGATGCCGGCTCCGCGCGGGGTGCCGCAGATCGAGGTCACCTTCGACATCGATGCCAACGGCATCGTGCACGTCTACGCCAAGGACATGGCCACCGGCAAGGAGCAGTCCATGACTGTCACCGGCGGCTCGGCGCTGGGCAAGGACGACATCGACCGCATGGTCAAGGACGCCGAGGCTCACGCCGAGGACGACCGCAAGCGTCGCGAGACCGTCGAGATGCGCAATGAGGCCGACGGTTTGGCCTTCCGCACCGAGAAGCTGCTGGCCGACAATGCCGAGACCCTCACCGAGGACGTCAAAGCTCCCGTCGAGGAGGCGCTGACTACGCTGAAGGAAGCCCTGGCCGGCGACGACAACGACGCGGTCAAGGCAGCCATGGACGATTTGAACACCAAGGCCGCCACCATGGGTCAGGCCGTTTACGCAGCCGCCCAAGCTCAGCAGGAGGCCGAAGCCTCGGCCACCGGCGAAGCTACCGGTGACGCGGGCAGTGATGACGACGTGGTGGATGCCGAGATTGTGGATGAGGACGGCAAAGAGCAGTGAGCGAGTTCGACGAAGCGGTTCCTGAGCCTGACGAGGGCGCGGACCCCGTCGAGGAAGGGCAGGACGCCGGCGCACAGCCGGCGTCCGAGCCCGCCTCGGCCCCTGATGAGATGGACGAGGCGCTGGCCGAGTTGCTCGACCAGGCAGAGGCCGGATCTGAGCCGATCGAGCCCAAGAGCGAGTTGGAACAGTTGCAGGAGCTGGTGGCTGAGCGCACTGGCGACTTGCAGCGGCTGCACGCCGAGTACGCCAACTACAAGAAGCGGGTGGACCGCGATCGGGCCCTGTCCCGGGCTGCCGGAATAGAAGCTGTCGTGCTGGACTTGCTTCCGGTGTTGGACAGCATTGAGGCCGCTCGCGAGCACTCGGAGTTGGTGGGCGGGTTCAAACTGGTCGCCGAGGAACTGGAGAAGGTGTCGGCCAAGTACGGGCTGGCCGTCTTTGGGGAGGTCGGTGATCCGTTCGACCCGCAGATCCATGAGGCGTTGATGCAGATGCCGATGGCCGGCGAACTTGACGGGCCCACGGTTTCGGCGGTGATGCAGCGCGGTGTGAAGCTGAATGATCGGGTGATTCGTCCCGCCCGCGTTGGGGTTGCCGAACCGGACGAATCCTGAGTATCGAAGGGAGGCGCGATGAGTACCAAGGATTGGCTCGAAAAGGACTACTACAAGGTGCTGGGCGTCTCCGCCGACGCCAAGCCTGAGGAGATCAAGAAGGCCTTCCGCAAGCTGGCCCGGCAGTACCACCCGGATCAGAACAAGCACAATCCCGAGGCTGAAGAGAAGTTCAAGGAGATCTCCGAGGCCAACTCGGTGCTGTCCGATGCCGAGAAGCGCAAGGAGTACGACGAAGCGCGACGGCTGTTCGGCTCCGGCGGCTTCCGCTTCCCCCGCGGGGGTCAAGGCGGTGCGAACCCTGAAGACCTGTTCGCCAACTTCAACTCTTCGGGTGACTCCGGCTTGGGTGATCTGTTCGGCAACCTGTTCGGTGGCGGCGGTGCTCAGCGTCGCTCCGGACGCGGGCCTCGACGTGGGGCCGATATCGAAGGCGAAGTGACCATCGATTTCGCCGACGCACTGGCCGGCGCCATGGTGTCGATGCAGACCACGTCCGAGGTGGCCTGCGACACCTGTCACGGCACGGGCGCGCGTCCGGGGACGCAGCCGACGGTGTGTCGGGCCTGCCAGGGCTCAGGAATGCAGACCTCCAACTCCGGAGGAATGTTCCAGATTTCCGAGCCGTGTCGGGAGTGTCGGGGGCGCGGCATGATCGTCACCGATCCGTGCCCAACCTGTGCTGGTTCGGGTCGCGGCAAGTCGCGCCGCACCATGCAGGTTCGTATTCCGGCCGGCGTCACCGACGGCCAGCGCATCCGCATCAAGGGCAAAGGCGGTGCTGGCGAGAACAGCGGCGCGGCCGGTGACCTCTACGTGATGGTGCACGTGCGGCCCCACTCCGTCTTCGGGCGTAAGGGTGACCATCTGACCGTCACCGTCCCGGTGACCTTCGTCGAAGCAGCTCTCGGTGCAGACATTTCGGTGCCGACCTTGGACGACGGTCCGGTGCGGCTGCGGATCCCTGCCGGTACCCCGAATGGGCGCACCTTCCGCGTGAAGGGTCGTGGCGTCAAGACACGCACCGGCAGTGGGGATCTGCTGGCCTCCGTCGAGGTACAGGTTCCGACACACTTGAGTGAACAAGCCCAAGCAGCCTTGCAGGCTTACGCCGCGAGCGTGGCCGAGCCTGATCCGCGGGCTGCGATGTTGGGAGGGTCGTGATGAGTGAACGCCTACCGGAGCGGTTCGACGCCGACGCCCCGATCTTCGTGATCTCGGTGGCCGCCCAACTTGCCGATATGCACCCCCAGACCTTGCGCGGCTATGACCGCCTCGGTCTGGTGGTGCCCGGACGGGCCCGCGGTCGGGGACGGCGCTACTCGTTGCGTGATATCGCCAAGCTGCGTCACATTCAGCATCTGTCGCAGAACGAGGGCATCAATCTGGAAGGCATCCGCCGGATTCTGGAGCTGGAGTCGGAGTTGGAGAGCCTGCACGAACAACTCGCCCGCGTGACCGAGATCGTTGGACGGCTGCAAGTCACCGACGAGGGCAAGCGTGTCTTCACCGCAGCCCAGTCCGGACAGGTGCACCTGGGTGTGCGCCGTCGTGAAATCCGCGCCATCACAGTGCGCTGAGCCAGCCCTTTTTCCGGTTGGTTGAGGAGGACGCGTGGCGTCTGTCTCGAAGCCTCGCCGCCCTTTCCCCTCGGCTGGTTGAGGCGCATGCGCAGCGTCTGTCTCGAAGCCTCGCGCCCCTTTCCCGTCGGCTGGTTGAGGAGGCCCGGAGGGCCGTCTCGAAACCTGGCGAGCTGGTTTGTGGACTGGTGCGGAGTGGTTTCGAGACGCTCTCTTCGTTCGCTCCTCAACCAGCCGGAGTGGGGGTGTTTGCTGTTCGGTTGGACGGCTTTCTTTCCTTCGGCTGGTTGAGGCGCATGCGCAGCGTCTGTCTCGAAGCCTCGTGCCCTTTCCCCCGGGTGGTTGAGGAGGACGCGTAGCGTCCGTCTCGAAACCTCGCAAGCCGGTTTGTGGACTGGTGCGGAGTGGTTTCGAGACGCTCTCTTCGTTCGCTCCTCAACCAGCCGGAGTGGGGGAGGTCGATCTTCGGTCGGACAGCTTCCTTTCCTTCGGCTGGTTGAGGCGCATGCGTAGCGTCTGTCTCGAAGCTTCGTGCCCTTTCCCCCGGCTGGTTGAGGAGGCCCGCAGGGCCGTCTCGAAACCTCGCAAGCTGGTTTGTGGACTGGTGCGGAGTGGTTTCGAGACGCTCTCTTCGTTCGCTCCTCAACCAGCCGGAGCGGGAGGTTGTATGACCCTCATCCCACCGAGGCTGGGACGGGCGTGAGCGCCATCGGTCAGGGCCTGGTGTGACTCGATGGGAATAAGGCTGCTGCGGGCCCCGGAGATGATGGCGTCCTCGATGGTCTCCAGCAGCGAAGAGCGCAGCTTCCATCGCTGCCAGTACAGCGGGATGTCCACCGGTGGGCCGGGTAGACGCCTCAGCGACCCCGAGGCGATGGCGTCGGCGGATTGATACTCCGGCACCAGGCCCCACCCGAAGCCGAGTTCGATGGCCCGGGCGTAGTCGCTGGAAGCTGGAATTCGGTTGCGCGGCGGTCGCGCGGGATCGATTCCTAGGCGCTGCAAATAGCGGGTCTGTAGATCGTCGCGTCGATCGAAATCCACCACGGGCGCATCGGCGAAACCGGCGATCCCGGTGTGGAGTTCGAATCGGTACACCAGGCTGGGATGCGCCACCGGTAGGTAGCGCATCGCGCCCAGTGGACGCGCCGAACAGCCAGCGACCGGGGTGGATTGCGAGGTGACCGCGGCCGAGACGGTGCCAGACTCCAACAGACCCGCGGTGTAGTCCTGGTCGTCGCGGTGGAGTTCGAAGCTCAATCCCTGCTCCACCAGGGGTGCCAATGCGGGCAGGAACCAGGTGGCCAAGCTGTCGGCGTTGACCGCCAGAGGCACCTCGGTGCGTCCGAGTTCACCGACGCCCAGCTCGGTCAAGGTGTCGTGTTCGAGGGCATCGAGCTGGCGGGCCAACCGCACCACTGCTTCCCCGGCCGGGGTTGGGCGCACCGGCTTGGAGCGCACGAGGAGCACTCTGCCCAGCCGGGACTCCAAAGCCTTCAGCCGCTGCGAGACCGCCGAAGGAGTGATGTGCAACTCCGTCGCCGCGGCATCCAGTGAGCCGGTCGAGACGACGGCGGCCAGCGTTCGGACCAAATCGAGGGGCAACTCCACATAAGCCATGCTAATGCAACTGAAGAAAGCTGAACTGTACTTATGTGATGCCGTTGGCTAGCGTCGAAGTGTGCCCGCACTACTCGCCGGACTCGGTCTCGGCTACTCCTTGATCATCGCCATCGGCGCCCAGAACGCCTACGTGCTCCGCCAAGGGATGACGGGCAAACACCTCGGACTGATGGTTGCGATCTGCAGCCTTTCCGATGCGGTGCTGATCGTGGCCGGGATTCTTGGCGTCGGCACGGCCACCCACGTGTGGCCCTGGCTGGTGCCCGTGGTCCGCTGGCTGGGTGCGACCTTCCTGATCGGCTATGCGGTGATCGCTGCTCGACGGGCGTTGCGTCCCCAAGCTGGGGGTCTGCAGCCCGGTGCAGAACCCGCATCGGGGGCTGCGGCCGGCGCGGTATCGGTGGCACTCACCACGATGGCCCTCACCTGGCTCAACCCGCACGTCTACCTGGACACCGTCTTCCTGCTGGGTTCGGTGGGCGCCAGCCAAGGCGCTGGGCGCTGGCTCTTCGCCCTGGGTGCTTTCCTAGCCAGTGTCAGCTGGTTCGTCGGACTGGCCTACGGGGCGCGCTATCTGGGTCGGTGGCTCGCCGGACCGCGTGCGTGGCGCTATGTGGACGGTGCCATCGCTGTCGCGATGCTGATTCTGGGAGTGTCGCTGGTGCTGCACTGAGCGGTGCCTCTTGCAGTGAGAAAGGACGGCCCGGTGTGGGGAGCCGGGTCGCCCTTTTCTCCGATCAGGGCCGCCAGAATGGCATTCTCGAAAGGCTGATCCCACAGTAGGTGCCAGCACTGCTTGGCGGGGGTGGGACGAGCGGTTTTCCCTAGAGACGCTAGCCTGACCGCAGGCCGAAACGGGAGGTGTTAGTGAGCCACGAGCCAGCCCTGGTCGAGCAGCCCGGGCAGCCGTCACCGATCGGTCCGCACTCAGCGCTGCTGCAGCGCCAGCGGTGGCGTCGATTTCAGCATGCCGTGGTGCTGCAAGGCACCCATGCGGTGCACTACCGACGCTCGCTGGCGCGCCCCGATGAGCCCTGGCGGCGGGTGGGGACGGTCAGCGACGATGCCGTAGCGGCGGTCGACCTGGACCTGCTTTCGGGAAGGCTCACGGCGCGAGTTCTTGAGAGCATCGGTGCGGCGGTCTATCAGCTTCGAGGCGCGGTATGGCGCCGTGTCGATGAGGCGACATGGCACCGTCGCGGCGAGTCGATCGAGGTGCGCTCCCGGCCCGAGCTGATGACCGCGTTGGCTTCCCCCTTCGTGATTGCACCGCTGTCGCCCAGCACTGTCCTGGTGGCCGAGGGCGAGTCCGTGTTCAGCTACCACCGGCGTCGCGACGGGGAGTGGGTGCGATCAGCGTGCCTGCAGGTGGTCGATTCCGACGTGACGCCTGCGGCGCATTCTTCGACCAAAGTGGCGCAGGTCACCGGCGAGTTGGATGCTACGGCGGGCGCGACCGGGGTGCGGCGGGCGACGTTGAGCCGATCCTTGAGCTCGGCCGGTATTCGAGGCACTGATCTGGGCGTGTGTGTTGAACACGATGGACGCCGATTCCTGTTGTTCGGCGATACCCACTGGACTCGGCCGTGGCTGGTCACCAGGGATTCGATCGCGGAGGTCCTCGACTCCGACCCGCTTCCGGTGGTGCGCTTCCATGGATCTCCGCTGCGCGTTTCCCGGGCCACCATGGGGGAGTACGACGTGCCCTTGGATGCGATCTCGGTGGCCGGCCAATGGTATGGCTTCTTCTCCAGCGATCATTTCCGCAACGGCGTCACCATGGGGCGATCGGTGCTGGCTCGCGCGCGAAACCCGCACCCGGTGCTGGACGCGAACCGTCGCCATCACCCGGTGCGTTTCGATGGTCTGGCCACCGTGAGTGATCGGCATTTCATCAATATCTCCGCCCAGCTGCGGCCCGCCCGTGAGGTACCCGGCGCTGGTGGCGACGGCGAGGTCGTGCTGCTGTGGGGGACCGGCTCCTATCGGGCGTCCGAGCTGCGGCTGGCGATGCTTCCGGTCGCGGCACTGCCCCAGCGCAGGGGCACCGACCTCAGCCTGCAGTTCTGGGACGGATCCGGCTGGAGTGAATCCGAGTCGGACGCGGCGCCCCTGTTCGGCCCGGCGGCTCTGGGTGAGATCTCGGTGCGCTGGGTTCCCGAGGTGGGCCGCTATCTGTTGTTGTCGATGTCTGGTCCGGCTGATCCGGCTGGAATGGCGGTGACGCTGCGCTGGGCCGACCGTCCGGCAGGGCCGTGGACGCCGAGGCTGAGCCTGATGGACTGGGTGGCTGTGGGAATGGTCGACGATGTGCAGCGTCGCTTCATCAAGGCCCGAGCCGGCGATCCGGTGTCCGATGATCTATTCGGCGCGCAAGCCCGCAGTAAGGGGGGCGCCTATGCGCCGTATCTGTTCGACGTCCGTCGTGACGGCGCAGAGCTGGTGCTGCGCTACACGCTCTCAACCTGGAACCCCTATCAAGTGGTGCTCATGCAGCACCGGCTTGTCCCCGGTGAGTTCTGAGTCGGTCCAGGCCGAGCTTCAGTGGCCGGGTGGCCAGCAGTAGCAGCAATGACCAGAACCCTGCTCCGGGCACCAACAGTGAAACCACCAATGCGGCGAGGAGCAGCGCAGCGGTGACCGCACCGGTCCGTACCGACTCGGTGCTGACCTGCTGGCCCTCAGCCCACGCTTCAGGGTGGCGATGCAGCAGCCACGTCATGGCGACCATGCATAGCGAGGCACCCAACATGGTGCCGATGTAGATCACATACTCAGTGGTGCCTTCGGGCAGCGAAAAGATGATGGCCGTCGCCACCGGCATCAGCACGATCATGGCCAGCCAGGCCATGTTCACCCCGAACAGCCCGGGAACCTCATCCTGGATTCGGGCGAAGAGCCGGTGATGGCTGCGCCAGAACCGGGCAATGAGGACGAAACTCAGCGCAAAACCGATCAATCCGGTGCCGTTGTGCTCGAGGTAGCCCGTGGCGTCGAAACCCTCGGCCGCGCTGTCGTTGACCGAATCCATCAGCGGAAGGATCAACAAGGTCAATGCGATCGCGACCGCCGCATCGGAGAAGAACACCAGCCGCTCGATCGGGGGATTCTGGGTAGGGGCCATACCTGAAGTATGTCAATGGCCCGCCCGACTGACGTGCCCTTCGTCGGGCCAAGGGAACGTGTTGGGTGCCGGGGCACCTAGATCGGGGAGGCGTTGGCTGAGCATGTCGAAGCCCCCGACGCTGCGCCGTCCGCGCTAGGCGCCCAACAGCCGACGAGCCTCCGCCGGATCCACGCTGTGGCGCTCCTGGCTGGCGACGGCACGCACCTGGGCGGTGATCTCGACCAGATCGCCACCGTGCTCACCCAGGAGCGCGGCTACCGCGGAGCGCCCGCTTTGGCGACCCAGCCGCAGTGATCGCTCAGCGCCCACCAACTCGGGGGCGTAAGGCTCGTAGGTCTGCGGATCGCGGGCCAGGGCCGCGACATGCAAGCCGGATTCGGTGGTGAAGATGTCCGTGCCGATCACCGGCGCGTGGCCGGGAATCGGGCGTCCGGTCCACTCGCTGAGGGCTTCGGCGGCGCGGCGCAGCGCATGCAGGTCGTAGTCGGCGCTGCCTTGCAGGGTGAGGAAGGCGGCAACCTCCTCGGTGCGGGCGATGCCGGCTCGTTCACCCATGCCCAGCAGGCTCACATCGGCCCAAGCTGCGCCAGCCTCGATGGCGGCGATCGCCCCGGCGGTGGCCATGCCGAAATCGTTGTGCAGGTGGACGCCGACCTCGCGGTCGAAGCGGGACCGGACCGCCGACACCACCTCAGCCAACAAACCCGGCGAGAGCACCCCGACAGTGTCGGCGATCCGTACCCGATCGGCTCCGGCTGCGGAGGCCGCCGCAGCGACGTCGAGGAGGAAATCGACATCAGCCCGGCTGGCGTCCTCCAAGCCGATCGAGACATACTGCACCCCGGCATCACGGGCGACGTCGACCAGCCGTCCGACCTCGGCCAGAGCCCAGGCGCGATCACGGTTCAGCCGATTTGCCAGGTGCCGATCGGAGACCGGCAGTGCGAACGAAACTACTTCCGGACCCAGCCCAGCCGCAGCGCGAATGTCGTCCGGGCGCGCCCGGCACCAGATCGCTCGGCGCAGTTCGGGGGCGACATCGGCCGCCACCGCCATGAGCTCGGCCAACGGCTCGGCGCCATAAGCCAACTCGGTGACCGCATGACCCAACTCGATCTCTTCCACGCCGATTGCGGCGATGGCGGCCACCAGGGCGGTTTTCTGGCTGGCGCTCAGGTAGGGCACCGGAGCCTGGGCGCCCTCGCGCAAGGTGGTGTCGATCAGTCGCCCCATGGTGGCCTCCTTGTGGTGGCGGTTAGCCGCAGCCGGTGCCTGGCCCCGAGCACGAGGTTTTACAGTCCCGTGGGGGTAGTGCGCGGCGGGGTTGTTGGCCGTTGAAGACGTCGGTGACGGCTTCGCTGATGAGTCCGTCGGATTCGTAGACGCTCAACCCGGAGCTGATCAGTACTTGGCGGGGTGTTTCACCGACCTGGTTGCAGATGAGTGCTTTGCAGTCGGACAGGATTCCGGCGAGCATGGCCCAGCGTCCGGCTCCGCCGCCGGCGGCAGGGGTGCGCCGACGATCCACGAGGTGTGGGGTGATGTGTCCGTCGATGTTGGTGTTTTCGTAGATGAGGATTTCGTCGGCGCCGCCGAGGTGCTGGTTGACCAGGAAGCCCTCTTGGCTGACCACAGCGATGTTGGGTCGGTCCTTGGCGGGGGCTTTGGCTGCCATGAGTCGGTCGATGGCTTGTTGGCTGTGGGCATCGCCGAGTAGGCCGACGGCATCGGCGCGGCAGCGTTGGCAGTGGGCCATCAGGTTGATGTGGGCTTTTGTGTCGGTGTGGGCTTTGGCGATCTGTTCGGTGGTGGGTTCGGCCAGGCTGCCGAACAGGGTGCCTTCGACGGGGTAGAGCGGAATGTTGTTCATGGTGTCAGCACCCAACTCGGCCGCGACGCGGGCGACGTCGGCGATGCCTTCGTCGGTGACGCCGGGCACCAGAATGGTGTTGATCTTGACCGTGACGCCGCGTTGTTTGAGTCCGGCGATGGAGGCCAACTGGCGCTCCAGCACCAACTCGCCTGCCTCGCGACCGCGATAGATCTGCTTGTTGTCGCGCACCCATTTGTAGATCTGTCCGCCGATGTCGGGGTCGGTGGTGTTCATGGTGATGGTGACGTGGCTGATGTCCAACTCGGCCACGGCATCCAGATGGTGGGCTAACTCCAAGCCGTTGCTGGAGACGCACAGCAGCAGGTCGGGGTGCTTTTCCTTGACTAGCTCGAAGGTGCGCAGCGTTTTGTCGGCGTTGGCGAACGGGTCACCAGGCCCGGCGATGCCCACTACGGCCAGGTTCGGCAGATCGGCACGCACCGCATCCACATAGCGCAGTGCTTCCTCGGGGGTGAGGACTTGGGACGACACCCCGGGCCGGGATTCGGAGACGCAGTCGAACTTGCGGTTGCAGTAGTTGCATTGCACGTTGCACTTGGGTGCCACCGGCAGATGAACCCGCGCGGTACGAGCCGCAGCAGCCTCATCAAAACAAGGATGCTCACTGATCGGGAGCTTCGTCGGGGTCAGGGGTGCAGTCATGATGAGCCCTTCACATGTAGGAGTAGCCGACTTCGGATTCGTCTTGGCGAACCTGGATCAAGGTGTTGATCACCCGATCGAACAGTTCCTGAGTTCCGCGGTAGCCCAGGTGCAGCAGTCGCTGGCCGCCGACCCGGTCGTGGATCGGCAGGCCGACCCTCACCAGCGGGATGTTCAGCCGCCGCGAGGTGGCATATCCCTTGGAGTGGCCGATCAGCAGATCGGGCTTGAGTTCTTTGGCGCGAGCCTCGATCTCGTTGAAGTCGCCGTCGTCGAGCACCTCGATGTCGGGCAGGTCGGGGTTGATCCGAGCGATCTCGGAGGCCAGGAAGCCGGAGCGTCCGCCGCTGGCCACCAGGAGTGGTTTGATGCCGATCTCGGCCAGGAAGCTGGCCACGCCGACCACCAGATCCTCATCGCCGAACACGATGGCGGTGCGTCCGGCACCGTATTTGTGGCCGTCGATGTAGGCGTCGATGAGGCGGCCACGCTCCTTGGCCAGCCAGGTCGGCATCTCCGCCCCGGACAGCTCACTCAAGCGATCGGTGAACTCATCGGTCAGCCGGATCCCGATCGGCATCGGCAGATGGCTATGCGGCACGGAGAAGGTCTTGGCCAAGTACTCCCCGGCCAGATCGACACCGTGAGTCACCAGACCGCCCAAGGTGATGGACGCCTGAGCTGAACCGCTGGCTGCGACTTGATCGGCGGTGGTGCCGCCTTCGGGAATCATGTCGTAGCGGGCGGCACTGGAACCATCCATACGGTCGGAGTAGTCCGGCATCAGAATCGGCTCGATGCCATAGCCAGCGCTGATTTCCAGCAGATGGCGCAGGTCGGCGGTGGACACGATTCCGGGGAACAGGTTGACCTTCTGCGATGTCTCACCGGCCACCGCCTGTTCGACCACGACCGCCTTGACCGCGGCATGGAAGCCGTCGGCATGGGTGCCGGCATAGGACGGGGTGGGCGCAAAGACCAGTTGCGGAATCTCCTGCCCGGTTTGCGCAGTCAGCCCTTCAGTGGGATGGGCAATGCGGCGAATCATGGAGTCGACATCCTCACCGATGGTCTCGGTCAGGCAGGTGGACGCCAGCCCGATCATCGCCGGGGAGTACACCCGGGTCACATTGGCCACACCGGTGCGCAGATTCGCCTCGCCGCCGAAGACGGTGGCTGCCTCTCCGACCGAGGAGGACGCGATGTCCATCGGCTCGGCGAAGTGGCTGATCAGATAGCGGCGGATATAGGTCGCGCAGCCTTGTGAGCCGTGAAGGAACGGCACCGTGCGCTCGAAGCCGGTGTAGGCCAGGCAGGCGCCCAGCGGCATGCACATCCGGCAGGCATTCGTCGTCGAGGTCGACTTGGTCGGGGTGGAGCAGGCGGTCTTGTCCTGATCGGCCAAGGGGAGGGTCTTGGTGGTCATCTCAGGCCTCCTTCACTGCCGCGTTGGCTTGGTGCCGAGGCGCGAACTGCCATACCGGGCTACACACCGAATCGCGAACCTCGCGGGCAAAGTTCGCCATGCCGACGAAGCCCTCGAGGGGCAGCTTGCGTTCGTGGTTGTGATCACAGAAAGCCACGCCCAGCTTGTAGGCCAAGGGACGCTCTTTGACGCCGCCGACGAACAGGTCGGCCTTGCCTTCGGCCAGGAAGGCTGACAACTCGGCGGGATTGGAGTCGTCCACGATCACGGTTCCCTCATCGCACAGGTCGGTGAGGTACTCGTAATCATCGGGGGTGCCGGTCTGGCTGCCGGCCAACACCGTCTTCATGCCCAGCAGGCGCAGCGCTTTGACCAGCGAGATGGCCTTGAACGCGCCGCCGACATAGATCGCGGCCCGCTTGCCCTCCAAATCGCGGCGGCACTCTTCGATGACCGGCAGAATCTCGGCGATCTCGCCGCTGACCAGTTCGCGGGTGCGTTCCAACATCTCGGGGTCTTTGAAGTGCTCGGCCACCGCGTACAGCGCCGCGGCCATGTCGTCGATCCCGAAATAGGAGACCTTCTTGAACGGGATGCCGTATTTGGCCTGCATCTGGATGGCGAGTTGGGTGGTCGAGCCCGAGCATTGCACCAGGTTCAGGGCCGCCCCGTGAGAGCGGCGAATGTCGTCCACGCGGCCGTCCCCGGTGAGGTTGGCCACCACCTCCACACCCATGCGGCGCAGGTACTCGGTGATGATCCAGATCTCGCCGGCGAGGTTGAAGTCGCCCAGGATGTTCACGCTGTGCTTGCTGATGCCATCGGTGTCGGCGGTGCCGATCAGCGTCATCAAGGCTTCGCAGGCTGCGTCGTAGCCCTGCTTCTTGGAGCCCTGAAAACCCTCGGACTGCACCGGCACCACCGGGATGCCGTACTTCTCCGACACGGTCCGGCAGACGGCGCCCACGTCATCACCGATGACGCCGACGATGCAGGTGGCGTAGACGAACGCCGCCGCCGGATGGTGTCGTTCGATGAGTTCGACCAAGCTGTCCTCGAGCTGACGCTCCCCGCCGAACACCACATGGCGCTCGCGAAGATCGGTGGAGAAGCTCAGTCGGTGCAGTTCGGGGCCGCTGGACAGCGCCCCGCGAATATCCCAGGTGTAGACCGCACAGCCGATCGGGCCGTGCACCAGGTGCACCGCATCCGCAATCGGATACAGCACCACCCGCGAACCACAGAAGGTGCACGCGCGCTGGCTGACCGAGCCGGCGACCGACTGCTTCTCGCAGTCGATGGCCTTCTTGGCTCCAACCCCGCTTCGAATAACCTGTCCGGCTCGTGCGGCCAACACCTCGGTCATCACAGCACCAGTTCGAACTCGTGATCGACGGAGTCGCGATCTCGACGATCCAGCAGTGCGTCGATCATCTTGACCAGCAACCGCACCGCGCCGGTGTAGCCGACGGTCGGCATCAGGCCGTGGCCAACCCGATCCAGAATCGGCCAGCCCACCCGGACGAACGGGATGTCCTCGGCGCGGGCGATGTACTTGCCGTAGGTGTTGCCCAGCAGCAGGTCCACCGGCTCGGCCTTGATCCACTGGTGCAGTGTGAACAAGTCACCCTCCACCTTGATGTTGCCGGCCTTGGGGCCGAGAATCCGCTCAGCCTCGCTCACGAACCGCTTGCCCGGCGTACCGGTCAGTACGTGCACCGGAATCATGCCCAGGTCACGAGCGAACTCGGTCAACGCCAGCACGTGATCCGGATCACCGAAGATGGCGACCTTCTTGCCGTGGAAGTGCTGCTGGGTATCGACCATCAGGTCGACCAGCCGTCCCCGCTCGTTCTCTAGCTCGTGGGTGAGCTCGCCGCCGCGGAACTGAAGCTTGGCCATGAAACGGTCCGTGGCGCCGATCCCAATCGGAAGATCCAGGATCTCGCGAGGAACGTAGGCCTTCTTCTCCACTGCGATAGCAGCCTCCCGCGAGGCCCACCAGCCCAGTCCCAGAGTGGCCACACCGCGGCCGAGGTTCTGAAGCTCCTCGACGGTGGTGCCGCCTTCGGGATAGAAGATGTGCTGGCCGGTTTGGGGTGCGTCCATGACACCGGAAGTGTCGGGGAACATGGTCACCTTCAGCCCGGTGCCCTCGGCCAGCCGACGCAACTCCCGCATATCAGACGGATCAACGAAGCCCGGTGCGATGTTCACCTGCACCTTGTCGGTGCTCTTGCGCTTGGTGTCCTTGATCTCGACGGCGAAGTAGTTCGCCATCGCGGTGCACATATTGGCGAAGCCGACCACATGCGAGCCCACATAGCTGGGCGTGCTGGCGTGGAAGACGTGCTTGCCTTCGGGGATCAGCTCCTGACGCTTGGCCTCGCCCACGATCTGCGGAATGTCGTCACCGATGGTCTCCGACAGGCAGGTGGTGTGGACCGCGACGACATCAGGGTTGTAGGTGGTGAAGACCGTGTTCAGGCCCTGCAACAGGTTCGGCTGCCCGCCGAACACCGAGGCACCCTCGGTGAACGAGCTGGTGGCGGCCATCACCGGCTCCTTGAAGTGCCGGGTCAGGTGGCTGCGGTGATAGGAGCAGCAACCCTGCGAGCCGTGGGAGTACGGCAGGCACCGGTGGATACCCAAGGCGGCGTACATGGCGCCGATCGGCTGGCAGGTCTTGGCCGGATTGATGCGCAGCGCGCTGCGCTCGGTGACCTCATTAGGTGTGTGCTTCAGCATGAGTCCGATTCCTTTCAGGCCGACTTCTTCTTGGCCGCCCACGGCGGAGTGACGAGGCGCCAGACTTCGGCGTTGACCATGCGATCGATCTCGATGTAGAAGTTGACCGCACCCTTGAACCCGGCGTAGGGGCCGCCGTAGTCGTAGTTGTGGAGCTGCTTGCAGGGCACGCCCATCTTCTCGATGACGTACTTGTCTTTGATGCCGGAGCAGACCAGCGCAGGCTTATGGGCCTCGATCAACATCTCGAGTTCCACGTGCGAGATGTCATCGACGACCAGGGAACCCTGGGCCATCTCGGGCATCATGCCTTCGTAGTCGTGCATCTTCAGGCCCTTGGCCTCCAACTCGGCGAGCTCTTCCTCAGTCTTGCGAGGGTTGAAGCGCACCGGATCGGGGCCGATTTCGAGTTCCTCGATGGCGCGGGAGTCGGCGTCGATGGTGATGGTGTCAGCCATCGCCGAGCCCTCGTAGTCATCGCGGTGAGCGAACTCATAGCCGGCCGAAACCACCGGCATTCCCATGTCAGCGAACAGCGCCTGATAGTGATGGGCCCGGGAACCACCGACGTAGAGCATGACCGGACGTCCGTTGACCCGTGAACGCACCTGGTGGCGAACGGGTTCCACCTCGGCCATCTCCTGGGCGATGACGACCTCGATGCGTGCGATCAGGTCCGGGTCGCCGAAGTAGCGTCCGATCTTTCGCAGGCTCTTGGCGGTCGACTCCGCACCGATGAAGTTCACCTTCAGCCACGGAATGCCGTACTTGGATTCCATCATCTCGGCCATGTAGTTGATCGAGCGATGGCACTGGATGAGGTTGAGGTTCGCATCGGCGGAGCGGGCGATCTCGGAATACTGCACATTGCCGCTGAAGGTGGAGATCAACTGGATACCGCATCGATTGAGCATGCGCTCGATCTCGAACGCGTCACCGCCGATGTTGTATTCACCCAGCATGTTGACCCGGAAGGGGTTGGTCTTCTCCGCCGCCGGCAGTTCCTCGGTGCCGACCACATTGGTGAACAACCCGTTGTTGGCGATGTGGTGGCCGGCCGACTGGCTGACCCCCTTGTAGCCCTCGCAGGAGAAGCCGAAGATGTTGATCCCCAGCTGCTCCTTCATTTGCCGGGCCACAGCGTGCACATCGTCACCGATCAGACCGACCGGGCAGGTGGAGAACACCGCGATCGCCTTGGGATGGAACAGGTCGTAGGCCTCCTGAATGGCCTGCGCCAGTTTTTGCTCGCCACCGAAGATGATCTCGTTCTCGCTCATGTCGGTGGTGAAGGCGTAGTTCAGGAAGTTCTGATCCTCGTCGGCGACGTCGGCCTGGTTGCGCCGGGTCATCCACGCGTAGTAGGAGCACCCCACCGGACCGTGCACGATGTGCACGATGTCGGTGATCGGCCCGAGCACCACGCCCTTGCAGCCTGCATAGCAGCAGCCGCGCTGGGTGATGATGCCGGGTGCGGTGCGCGTATTGGCCTCGATCTTCGGAATCTCGACCGGGTCGTTGATCTTGATATGGCGGGACCGCTTGCGCAGCACCTTGGGCGGGTAGGCCCGCACCAAGGTCTTCGCAAGCGCCTCCGGATCCGGCGAGTTCATCGGCATGGACAGTCCTGGCTCGGGACGAGACAGGTCGATGGCGGCCACCGCGTCCAAGTCGACGGCGGCCAGTGCCTTGGCAGGCAACGTGGGGGCCAGCTCGGGCTTCTTCATAGGTGCTCCTCAGACGGTGATCGGATCAGGCGACGTCGAGCATGCCGTGCTCGAGCAGGAGGCTCTCCAAGGTGTCGACCTCCATGGGCTTGGGGATGATGAACATGTCGTTGCCCTCGATGTTTGCCGCCAGGGTGCGGTACTCGTCGGCCTGATGGCAGGTCGGGTCCCACTCGATGACGGTCTTCTTGTTGATCTCGGCGCGCTGCACGTCGTTGTCCCGGGGGACGAAGTGGATCATCTGGGTGCCGAGTTCCTTGGCGAAGTGATCGATCAACTCGTACTCGTTGTCGACCTTGCGGCTGTTGCAGATGATGCCGCCCAGCCGGACGGTGCCGGTGGAGGCGAACTTCTTGATGCCCTTGCAGATGTTGTTCGCGGCGTACATGGCCATCATCTCGCCGGATGCCACGATGTAGATTTCCTCGGCCTTGCCTTCGCGGATCGGCATGGCGAACCCGCCACACACCACGTCACCGAGGACGTCGTAGAAGACGTAGTCGAGATCTTCCTCGTAGGCGCCCAGGCGCTCAAGCAGGTTGATGGAGGTGATGATGCCGCGGCCGGCGCAGCCGACGCCCGGCTCGGGGCCACCGGACTCCACGCAACGGGATTCGCTGAACCCGGTTGCCAGCACGTCATCGAGTTCGACGTCCTCGCCCTCGATCCGGAGAGTGTCCAGCACCGAGCGCTGAGCGAGACCGCCGAGCAGCAAGCGGGTGGAGTCGGCCTTGGGGTCGCAGCCGACGACCATGACCTTGCGGCCCTTTTCGGCCAGGCCTGCGACGGTGTTCTGAGTGGTGGTGGACTTGCCAATTCCACCCTTGCCGTAGATAGCTACTTTGCGCATTTGAGTGTGAACCTTCCCGGTTTGGTTGGGTGCGGTTGTTCGCCGTGTCAGTACCGACAGCGAGTCCTCCAACGGGTACCCACGCCTAGCGAGATGTGGGTACCGGGGATCTGCGGCGGGGCCTTCAGATCTCCGGCTGGAGGCCTCCTTGCCGTGTTGGTATAAATCCCAGCAGGGCAAAGTTACGTATGGGTAACCCGGAATGCGTGCAGTGTTACAGCTTGTTTACTCCATTTCTGCACTGATTCTTTGCGTATTTTGTTTCGGGTCTGGACGCTCCACTTCGCGCGCGGGGACGCGATCGCGCGCCCTCGCGCGTGCGCGCGCGAGGCGCCGGGATTAGAAAAACGCGAATACCTGACCTCAGCGGCACGGGAATTCGCAAATGCGGATCACGAGCAGCATTTATGCCGCATAGGCGGTGCGTGAAGGGTAGCTGCGGGGCTGGATTGTTTCATTCCGATTGCGCGTCAGTTACAAGCATCTGAGTGCGCAGATACGGGCTATATGGTGCCGCCATGACGAAACTGCGAATCCGTGACGCGGCGATCTTCTTGGGTGTTAGCGATGACACAGTTCGCCGTTGGGTGGATGCGGAGCTGATCCCGGTCGAGATCGACGACAGTCGGCGCAAGGTGATCGATGGTCGAGCGCTGGCGGCTTTTGCGCAATCGATGGCCAATCCGATGCCTGATCCCTCCGATGTGTCGCGATCGGCCCGGAATCGATTCGTGGGTCTGGTCACCCAGGTGGTGTCCGACACCGTCATGTCACAGGTGGAGCTGCAATGTGGCCCGTTCCGCGTGGTGTCTCTGATGAGTACCGAGGCTGTCCGCGAACTGGGCCTAGAAGAGGGCTCAGTCGCGGTCGCGGTGGTGAAGGCCACCACCGTGATCGTGGAAACCCCACACTCCGCCTGAAAGGAACCCACATGCGAACGAGACTCAGCGTCGCCGTCACCGGTGCCCTGATCGGCTTGGGCCTGGCCGTTGCCGGCTGCTCGGGCAGCGCCACCCCAACCCAGACGTCAACCCTGACGATCTATGCTGCGGCGTCGATGCAAACCACCTTCGACACGCTGAAGACCACGTTCGAGGCAGAGCATCCTGGCACCACCGTGATGCTGAACTACGCCGGCTCGCAGGCGCTGGCCACCCAGTTGGTCGAAGGTGCCACCGCTGACGTGTTCGTCTCGGCCAACGACACTCAGATGAAGGTCGTCACCGATGCGGGTTTGAACGCTGCCGACCCTCGAGTGTTTGCCACCAATCAGCTGCAGATCGCGGTGCCACCGTCCAATCCGGCCGCGATCAGTACGTTCGCCGATCTCACCAAGCCTGAGGTGAAGCTCGTCGTGTGTGCTCCGGCAGTGCCCTGTGGGGCGGCGACGGTCAAGGTCGAGAAGGCGACGGGAGTCACGCTTGCGCCGGTGAGTGAGGAGCAGGCGGTGACCAGCGTGCTGTCCAAAGTGCAGGCCGGCGAAGCCGATGCCGGTCTGGTCTACAAGACCGATGTGATCGCCGCAGGCGACACCGTGACCGGCATCGAGTTTCCCGAATCGTCGGAGGCGATCAACCGCAATCCAGTCGTGTTGTTGAAGAGCGCCCCGCAAGGTGAGCTTGGCCAGGCGTGGATCGACCTGCTGTTCAGCGAGCAGGGACAACAGGTGTTCGCCGACGCAGGTTTTGGTGCCGCGCAGTAAGGCCATCACCGACAGGCGGTCCCGGACGGCGGGGCCGCCTGCGCGATGACAGGAAGGTGGTGCAGTGACCACGACCGTCGAAGAGGCTTCGGTTCGCTCGAGTCGAGATCCGCGATCGCGGCTGTACTCCGGTTTGCCGCGCTGGATCTACCTTCCCGCCGTCATCGGCGGGTTGTTCGTGGCGCTCCCGCTGGTGGCGATGATGCTCCGGATGGATTGGGCCCGCTTTGGTGTCCTGATCGCCAGCCCGTCGTCGCTGGCCGCGCTCACGCTGAGTCTGCAGACGTCGTTCACCAGCATGCTCGTCTGTCTGGTTCTCGGCGTCCCGATGGCCATGGTGCTGGCTCGCGAACAGTTCCCCGGGCAGCGGCTGGTGCGGTCCCTGGTGTTGTTGCCGCTGGTGTTACCGCCGGTGGTCGGCGGCATTGCCCTGCTGTTCACCTTCGGTCGGCACGGGTTGGCGGCTCCGGTCATGAACCTCTTCGGCATCTCGGTCGCCTTTTCCACTGTCGCGGTCGTGATGGCGCAGACCTTCGTCGCGCTGCCCTTTCTGGTGGTGTCTTTGGAGGGCACGCTGCGCTCCGTGGGTCAACGCTACGAATTGGTCGCCGCAACCCTGGGGGCGCGACCGTCGACGGTGTTGCGCAAGGTGACGCTGCCGCTGGTGCTGCCGGGTCTGGCCTCGGCCGCAGTGCTGTCCTTCGCCCGGGCGCTGGGTGAATTCGGGGCCACCATTACCTTCGCCGGCAGCCTGCAGGGGGTCACCCGCACGCTGCCGTTGGAGATCTATCTGCAGTCCTACACCGATACCGATGCCGCCATTGCGCTGTCGTTGGTGCTGGTGTTCGTCGCCGTCGTCGTGACCGTCGTCACAGCCAGCATCTCCGAACGGTCGCTGGCATGAGCTTGGCGTTTCGAGCCGCCGTGGCCGAGCGCGGCTTCGATGTGGAACTGTCGCTGGCTCCCGGCGAGAAGGTGGCCGTGCTCGGTCACAACGGTGCCGGCAAGTCCACCCTGCTGAACATCCTGGCAGGCACACTGCGTCCCGACAGCGGCACGGCGGTGCTCGGTGGCCGGCGATTGTTCGATCTCGGCCCCCGGCGCCGTCATTGGACTTTGCCGCACACGCGCGGCATCGCGCTGCTGGCTCAGGACCCCTTGCTCTTTCCGCACCTGAGTGTGCTGGAGAATGTGGCATTCGGGCCGCGGGTGGCCGGCACGGCGCCGAAGCAGAGCCAGGTGCGTGCCGAGCACTGGCTGGATGAAGTGGGTGTGCCGGAGTTGGCCACCCGACGACCCAAGCAACTATCGGGAGGTCAAGCCCAGCGGGTGGCCATCGCGCGAGCGCTGGCGGCCGAACCCCGGCTACTGCTCCTCGATGAACCCATGGCCGCCCTCGATGTCGCGGTAGCGCCGCTGGTGCGTCGGGTGCTGGGCAGGGTGCTGACCAATCAGGCCACGATCATGGTGACCCACGATCTGCTGGATGCCTTGTTGTTGGCCGATCGCATTGTCGTGTTGGACCAGGGGCGGGTGGCCGAATCCGGGCCGACCGACGAGGTGCTGCAGCACCCGAAGACGCGGTTCACTGCGCGCATCGCCGGCTTGAATCTGATCCGTGGCAGCTTCGCGGACGGCGCCGTGACCGACGGTCACGGGTTGTCCGTGGCCGGAACACTTCGTGACGGCGTGACGGCCACTACCGGCGTCCGGGCTGCTGCGGTCTTCGCCCCGTCGGCGGTATCGATCTTCCGTGAGCCTCCGGACGGCAGCCCGCGCAACAACCTTGCCGTGACGGTGGCCGAACTGGAGCCGCGCGGAGAACTCGTCCGCGTCCGGGCCGACGATCACCACGGTCACTTCCTCGCTGCGGATGTCACGCTGCGTTCAGTGGCAGATCTCGACCTGTATCCCGGCCGCGAGGTCACCTACTCCGTCAAAGCCACCGGCGTCACGATCTACCCGCTATGACCATTCCGCAGCTCATCGAGCGCTCCGGCTTCAGCCGTCCACTCCTGCCCAGGGCGGCGCATTGGACCGAACTTGCAGCGCTCGATGCGAGGGCGGGCCTAGTCGACCGCGAGTTGGACTTCGGTGGCTTTCACCAGCGCATAGGTCGACGCGCCGACAGTCAGGCCGAGGTCAGCGACAGCGTCGGCGGTGACAGCCGCCGTCACCACCAGATCGGTTCCGTCGACGGCGACCTTGACGATCGACATCGCTTCGCCGGTAGTGATCGAAACGACTTTGCCGGCGAACTGATTGCGAGTGGACAGACGCATGACTTCCTCCGAATCGGTGAATTCCTCCAGGGGCGGAATGGTGCTGAGTGTAGCCGCTTGAGATCCCTCAAAGTGGGTTCTGGCAAGGGGGTTTGCTGCACTTCGAGCCGCATATTCGGATCGGCCCGGCGATGCCGTTCCGGGATTGTGGAACCGCGTGGCTGCCGTGGCTGCAGGTGCGGATTCAGTGAATCTTCGAGAAGGGAATGCTCATGATCCCTCCCAGTATGGAGTTGGTGGAGCGGCTGCTCCGCGAGGACGTGCCCTCGCTGGACCTGACCACGCAGCTGCTGGAACTACCGCAGGTGCCGGCTCGGCTCACGCTCACGACTCGAACGCCGGTCACCGTCGCCGGGGCGGCCATCGCCCAGGCGCTGTGTGCGTATGTGGGCGCCGAGGTCGAGCGGCTCGCGCCCAGTGGCTCGGACGCCCCCGCGGGCAGTGTGCTGTTGAGTGCGTGTGCAACACCGGCAGCCCTGCATCGGGTGTGGAAGGTCGTGGTCAATGTCTACGAAAGTGCCTGCGGGATAGCGACCCGCACTCGAGCATTGGTGACGGCAGCAAAAGTCGGTTCACCCCGGGTCGAAGTGTTCACTACGCGCAAAGTGATTCCCGGTACAAAGGACCTCGCGGTGAGCGCGATTCTGGCCGGTGGTGCGCTTCCGCACCGGCTGGGGCTGTCGGAGACGGTACTGATCTTTGATCAGCACACCATCTTCATCGGGGGAGTCGCGGGCTTGGCTCGGCGTCTCGAAATGATCCGGCACAGAGCCGTGGAGAAGGTCGTTTTCGCTGAGGTGAGCACATTCGGCGATGCGGTGGTGCTCGCCGAGGCCGGGGTGGGTGGGCTGCAATTCGACAAGGTGCCAGTGGCGGAGTTGGGTCCGATGGTGTCGTCGCTGCGCAACGAGTATCCGAACATCCGACTGATCGCCGCCGGGGGAATCAGCCCGAACAATGCCGCCGACTATGCCGCCACAGGTGTGGATGCGATTGCCAGCTCCTGGATGTACTCCGGTCCGGTGGCCGACGTTTCTGCACGGATTGTTCCGACTGAATCGATATAACGACCGCATATCAGACAATTGATGGAATTCGTACAGCCAGCGGAAAAGTCTCGCGTCTAATGTGGGTGCGTCGGGACCCACTCCGAGGAGGACTGTGATCAGCGCGCGCGCCGTGGGACGTCTTCTCGTGCTGTCGACGCCACCGGTGGTGGCAGCCTGTTATGTCGTTGGATCAACCTCACCGCACGGCTGGTGGCCGTGGGCGCCCACCGTGGCCGATTTCGAAGTCTATTGGCGCACCGGACAGTTGGTGTGGGCAGGCGGCGACTTCTATCACGCCGACGGCCTGCCGTGGATCTATCCGCCCTTCGCGGCGCTGCTGGCAGCCGGGCTGTCGGTACTGCCCTGGGGAGTGGCTACCTTCGCCTGGACGATGATCGGCGTGGTCGCACTGTTGGCTGTGCTGCATCGACTCGGGGCTTCCGGCTGGGTTCTGAGTGCGCTGGCCACCGCGAGCGTGCTGTGGGTGACGCCGGTGCACCAAACCCTGCGCATGGGGCAGCTCGGGATCCTGCTGGTGGCTGCTGTGGTGCTGGATTCGCTGCCCGGGCCGCGTCTGCTGCGTCGACGTCTGCTGCCTGAGGGCTGGCTGACCGGCGTGGCGACCGCCATCAAGCTCACTCCGGCCGTGGTGGCGGTGTATCACTTCTTCGCCGGTAGGCGGCCAGTGGCCTGGCGGGCATTAGCTGCCTTTGTGGTGGCAACCGGATTGGGGTTCGCCGCCTTGTGGGGGCCATCGGTGTACTACTGGCTGCGGCTGGGTGCCGGTGATTCCGGTACCAACGACGGCATCATCTACGGCGACAATCAGTCGGTCCTCGCGCTGTGGGCGCGCCTGGTTCATGAATCCTCGATGGGCGGGCTGTGGCTGAGTCTGTTGGTCCTGGTGCTGGGCATGGTCGCCGCAGTCGGGATGAGTCGCAGTGGGCAGCCCCGGCTGGCGTTGACGCTGGCGGCGATCACGGGCTTGTTGGCCTCGCCCATTTCCTGGACCCATCATTACGTGTGGGTGGTCGTGCTGGCCGTCGTGATCTGGCAGGAGCGCACCTTGCCCGGCGCCTACCGGGTGCTGGCGATGGGCTACGCGTTCTGGATGGCCTGGGCGCCGTATCGCTCGTTGCCGATGGGGGGCAACCTGGAATTTCACTACGGCCTGTGGGAATGGCTGCTCGATGATGCGGGCATCGCCTGGGGAGTGGCGTTGCTGGCGGTGTCGGTACTGGTCTCGTGGGGACCTTGGGGACGTGGTCGGCGGTGGATGCAGCGCGAACTGGTGCGGATTCGTCTGCAGGATCGAGCCGGCGTCAGCGTTGACGACTAAGGACTCTTCGCAGTCGGTGACCGCGGGAATAGGGAAGCGGCTAAGATAGTTGAGTCTAGTGAACTCAACTTTGCAAGACACCTTCCTGACAAGGAGAAACGTACCTCGATGGACACTGAGAAGCTCACCACTCGAAGTCGTGACGCCGTTTCGGCCGCGGTTCGCACGGCGCTCACCAAGGGCAACCCCGCCGCAGAGCCAGTGCACCTGCTGCACGCACTGCTGCTGGTGCCCGACAACACGATCGCGCCGCTGTTGGATGGCGTCGGAGTGGACCCGGCGGTCGTCTCGGCAGCCGCGCAGGGTGCCATCACGAAGCTGCCCAGCGCGCAGGGATCCTCGGTGAGTCAGCCCCAACTCTCCGGTGCCTTGGCGCGAGTACTGGCCGACGCCGAGACTCGTGCCGCCCAACTCGGCGACGCCTACGTGGCGACCGAGCATCTGTTGATCGCGCTCAGCGCGGTCGCCAGCGATGCCAAGACCATCCTTGACGATCTGGGTGCGGCCACCGACACGATCGTGGCGGCCTTCGCCGAGACCCGGGGCGACAAGCGCGTCACCTCCGCTGAGGATGAGGGCAGCGAATCCGCCCTCGACAAATACTCCGTCGATCTCACCGCCAAGGCCCGCGAGGGCAAGCTCGATCCGGTGATCGGGCGTGATTCCGAGATTCGACGGGTCGTGCAGGTGCTGGCCCGCCGCACCAAGAACAACCCGGTGCTGATCGGCGAACCCGGGGTCGGCAAGACCGCCGTCGTTGAAGGCTTGGCCCAGCGCGTGATCGCCGGCGACGTGCCGGATTCGTTGAAGGGGCGCCGCGTGGTCAGCCTGGACCTGGCGTCCATGGTGGCCGGGGCGAAGTACCGCGGCGAGTTCGAGGAACGCTTGAAGGCCGTGCTCAACGAGATTCGCGACGCCGAAGGCCAGGTCATTACCTTCATCGACGAGTTGCACACCGTGGTGGGTGCCGGGGCGTCCGGAGACTCTTCGATGGATGCGGGCAACATGCTCAAGCCGATGCTGGCGCGCGGCGAGTTGCGCATGATCGGCGCCACCACCTTGGACGAGTACCGCGAGCGCATCGAGAAGGACCCCGCCTTGGAGCGTCGGTTCCAGCAGGTCTTCGTCGGCGAGCCCAGCGTGGAGGACACTGTCGCGATCCTGCGCGGACTGCGCGAACGCTACGAGGCGCACCACAAGGTGCGCATCACCGACGCGGCCTTGGTCGCCGCGGCTTCGCTGTCGGGGCGCTACATCACGTCCCGGCAGCTGCCCGACAAGGCCATCGACCTGATTGACGAGGCAGCGTCCCGGTTGCGCATGGAGATCGACTCCTCACCGGAAGAGATCGACATGCTGCGCCGTGACATCGACAAGATGACGATGCAGGCGTTCGCCCTGGAGAAAGAGGAAGACGCCGCATCCAAGGATCGCTTCGCCCGCTTGAGCGCCGAACTCGCTGACGCCAAGGAAGAACTGCGTGCCCTGGAAGCCCGGTGGGAGGCTGAGAAGTCCGGCCTGAACCGTGTCGGTGAGATCAAGGAGCGGATCGACGCCCTGCGCATCGACGCCGAGCGGGCGCAGCGGGAGGGTGATCTGACCAAGGCCTCCGAGATCCTGTACGGCGAGATTCCGCAGTTGGAGGCCGAGCAGGAACGCGCCACGGCCGCCGAGCAGGCCACCACGCCGATGGTGAGCGAGGAGGTCTCGGCCGCCGATATCGCCGAAGTGGTCTCGGCCTGGACCGGGATTCCGGTCGGCAAGATGCTGCAGGGCGAGTCGGAGAAACTGCTGTCGATGGAGGACCGGCTCGGCGAGCGCCTTATCGGGCAGCGCAAGGCCGTGGTGGCGGTTGCCGATGCGGTGCGCCGTTCGCGGGCAGGGATCTCTGATCCGAATCGCCCGACCGGATCGTTCCTGTTCCTGGGCCCGACCGGCGTCGGCAAGACCGAATTGGCCAAGTCGCTGGCCGAGTTCCTCTTCGACGACGAGCACGCCATGGTGCGCATCGACATGAGCGAATACGGCGAGAAGCACACCGTTTCGCGGTTGGTCGGCGCCCCTCCGGGCTACATCGGCTACGAGGAGGGCGGCCAGCTGACCGAGGCGGTGCGTCGGCGCCCGTACTCGGTGGTGCTGCTCGATGAGGTCGAGAAGGCCCACTCCGATGTGTTCAACATCTTGCTGCAGGTGTTGGACGACGGTCGTCTGACTGACGGCCAGGGGCGCACGGTCGACTTCCGCAATGTCATCTTGATCATGACCAGCAATCTGGGGTCGCAGTACCTGGCCGACCAGAGTCTGAATGCCGACACCAAGCAGCAGGCCGTCATGGGAGTGGTCCGTCAGGCGTTCAAACCGGAGTTCTTGAACCGGCTGGACGAGATCGTGCTGTTCGATCCGTTGAGCGCCGAGGATCTGGAGCAGATCGTCGACATCCAGTTGGGGTGGTTGACCAAGCGTCTTGCCGAGCGCCGGATCACCATCGAGGTGACGAAGGCGGCAAAGGACTGGCTGGCCCAGACCGGCTTCGATCCGGTGTACGGCGCGCGTCCACTGAAGCGTCTGGTGCAGACCACCATCGAGGATGCGCTGGCTCGCAAGCTGCTGGCCGGGGAGATCGCCGACGGCGACGGCGTTCGCTTCGACGTGAATCCCGATGGCAGCGGTCTGATGCTGGCCTGAGGGGATCGCCGGGTTCGGCAGGTCTTCACCTGCTGGACGCCGGTTCGTCGCTCAGTGATGGGCGTCGCTTCATCGACTCCCGGTTCGATGCGCACAACGGATTGCCCCCTGACGAGGAGAACCCAGTGCGCCACCTTCGACGAATCGCCGGCCTGGCTGCCGCCTTCGCCCTGGTCGGAGGTGGGCTGTCGATCGCGGCGGCCGCGCCCGCCCAGGCGAAGGCTCCTGCCTACACCGACGCCATCACGCTGACCAAGATTGCCGGTTATAGCACCGGCGCGACGCCCAACCCCGACGGCGGCATCGCCGAGATCGTGCAGTACAACTCCGACAATCACAGCTTCTACGTGGTCAACGGCTCTACCTCGCCGGCCTCGCTCGAAATCGTCAAGCTCCCATCGTCGGGTTACGGCTCGACGCCGCTGGCCCTGACGAAATCGGCGAGTGTGAATATCGAATCGCTGCTTGCGGCCAAGGTGCCCGGGTTCAGCTACGGCGACCTCACCTCGGTGGCGATCGACACCGTCAAGAATCGGGTCTACGCCGCGATCCAGGAAGCCGCCTTCGACAAGCCGGGCTTGATCGTGGTGCTCGACTACGACGGCGGCTACATCACGTCCTACACTGCTGGCGTCCAGCCGGACATGGTGACGGTGGCTTCCGGTGGGCGCTATGTCATCAGCGCCGATGAAGGCGAACCCCGTGACGGCACGGTGGCCAACGACCCGGCCGGCACGGTGACGGTGATCGACACCACGACGAACAAGGTCACTCATGTCGGGTTCGCCGATACCTCCAAGATCGACGACCTGGCGCACATTCGGGGGGTGGAGCGGGATCCGTCGACCAATTTGATGCTGCCGCGCACCAAGGCTGCGGCAGTCACCGACTTCGAGCCCGAATACGTGACCGTGCAGGGTAACCGGGCCTATGTGACGCTGCAGGAGAACAATGCGGTGGCCACCGTGGATCTGCCCAGCGCATCGCTGGTTTCGGTCGCCGGCTTGGGTGCCAAGGATGTTCGTACCGCTGGAAACGAGGCCGATCTGCTGCGCGACGGGAAGATCGACATCGACGGCTACGCGGCCAAGATGCTGTATATGCCTGACGGCATCGCCAGTTACGCCACCGGCGGCAAGACCTACCTGCTGACGGCCAATGAAGGCGATGTTGCGGAGTACATCGACAACAGCATTCCGGTGAACGAGATCGCTCCCTACCTGAGCGACCCGACGGCGAAGAGCTTCTGGGAGGGCATCACCAGCAACCCCGGTGATGTCGCCGCCGATATGGGCGACCTCAGCGTGCCCTACTTCTACGGCGCTCGGTCCTTCTCGGTGTGGAACGCCGACGGCAGCCAGGTCTTCGACTCCGGAAGTGACATCGAGAAGATCACCGCCGAACGACTGCCGGACCACTTCAACATCTCCAACGACAAGTACAAGACCTCCGACTTCGACAAGCGCAGCGGCAAGAAGGGGCCGGAGCCGGAGAACGTCGAGGTCGGTACGGTCGGCGACAAGACCTTCGCCTTCGTCGGCCTGGAGCGCATCGGCGGCGTGATGACCTACGACATCACCGACCCGACCAAGCCCACTTTCGCCAACTACATCAACACCCGGGAGTTCACCAGCGATCTGGGCGGCGACAACAGTCCCGAGGGTCTGGATTTCGTCCCGGCGCAGCAAAGCCCCACCGGCAAGGCGCTGTTGTTGGCCAGTTTCGAGGTCGGCGGCACGGTCGCGGCCTACGAGGTCGGCTCCGATCCGCGGACGAGTTCATCGGTCTCGGTGACCTCGGCCCGGTCGAGCTACGGCCATGCCGCCCGGGTCACGGTGACCGCTACTTCTGGCGGCATGAGCGCCACCGGGAAGGTGGGCATTGTGGTGGACGGACGCGCCGTGACGACCGCCACTCTGGTGGCCGGGCGAGCCACCGTGAGCCTGCCCAAGAAGCTGTCAGCGGGACGGCACACCGTTGAGGCTCGCTACGCCGGCACGCAGTTCAGCGTCCCGGCGACGGCCACGGGTTCAGTGGTGGTCGCCAAGGCCAAGACCCGCACCTCGCTGACGCTCAACTGGAGCATCGTCAAGAAGTCGAACACTGCGAAGGCGACGGCGCGGGTGAACGTGTTGGGCCTGTCGGAGAAGGCAACCGGCAAGGTTTCGTTCTTCCGCAATGGCACCCTCGTCGCCACCGCTCGGCTCAAGAACGGCAAGGTGGTCGGCGTGCGGATCCCGGTCGGGACGCATCGCGGAGTCGTCACGATCCGGGCGCGGTACCAGGGTTCGAAGAACCTGGCGGCGACCACGTCTCGCGCGGTGCGACTGCGGGTGGTCTGATCTCGGCTCCAGGATCAGGCCGCTTGGTCACTTCCTCAGGCCCCACGAGGGTCCCGCCGTTTCGGTGGGGCGCCTCGTGGGGCCTTCGCCAGCTCTGTGGGCCTCGGTAGTCGGATAGGGCGGCGCCGACACGCGAAGGGTGAGCGCAATTTGCTTCCCAGCATTCCTACCGCTGTAATAGGACATGTCGGCAATAAAGGAGTGGGCGTGAGCAACAAGTACTTTCGGATGATGGCCGCCGCGGTTGCGTCGGTGATGGTGGCCACCGTGGGCCTGACTGGATGCACTGGGGGAGGCCAGTCAGGCCCCGGGGCCGCGACCACGGTGAAACTGGGCTACTTCCCGAACCTGACCCATGCGCCAGCGCTGGTCGGGGTGGCCAAGGGCTACTTCACCCAACAGCTCGGTGATTCGGCCTCGCTGGAGACCGTCACCTTCAATGCCGGTCCGGCGGCCATTGAGGCCCTCAACGCGGGCTCGGTGGACATTGCCTTCGTCGGGCCCAACCCCACTATTACCGGCTACGCCCAATCCAAGGGCCAGGCACTGCGAGTGATCGCCGGCGCGGCCGCCAACGGCGCCTCCCTGGTGGTCTCCAAGGACATCACCTCGCCCGATCAGCTGGTCGGAAAGAAGCTCGCCAGCCCGCAACTGGGCAACACCCAGGATGTCGCACTGCGCTACTGGTTGAAGGACCAAGGTCTTAGTGCAGACACCGAGGGCGGCGGCCAGGTGAGCATCCTGCCGCAGTCCAATGCCACCGCCCTGCAGGCCTTCTCCACCGGTGAGATCGATGGCGCGTGGGTGCCCGAGCCCTGGGCGTCCCGATTGGTGCTCGAAGGTGGCGGCCACGTCCTGGTCGACGAGGCCGACCTGTGGCCCAACAAGCAGTTCGTGGTGACCAACGTGATCGTGCGCACCCAGTTCCTGGCCGAGCACCCCGATCTGGTCAAGGACGTGCTGGCCGGACTGCTGGACTCCCTGGACTACATCCAGGCCAACCCTGAGGACGCCAAGACGGTCGTCAACTCCTCCATCAAGGACCTCACCGGTAGTGAGATGAGCACCACAGTCATGGATAGCGCCTGGCAGAACGTGACCTTCACCTACGATCCGCTGGCCAGCACGCTGCGCACGGGTGCCGACCACGCGGTGGCCGTCGGTCTGCTGGAGAAGCCGGACCTGGCCGGGTTGTACTCACTGGACACCCTCAACTCGCTGCTGACTGAACGCGGCAAGACTGCGGTGAGTGACCAATGAGCCAGCCGTCCCTGACGGTCACCGGCGTCACCAAGTCGTTCACCGACACCGCACGCCCGGTCACCGCACTCACCGAGGTGAATCTGGAGGTCGCCGACGGAGAGTTCGTGTGTCTGCTGGGCCGATCCGGGTGTGGCAAGAGCACGCTGCTATCGATGATTGCAGGCCTGGCCAGGCCCAGTTCGGGACGCATCGACACCCACGGAAACCGCGTCGGCATGATGTTCCAGGACGCCAACCTGTTCCCCTGGCTGACCGTGCGCGGCAACATCGAGTTGGCACTGCGCCTTTCGGGGGTGCCCAAGGCGAATTGGCCGGCTCGCGTCGCAGAACTGTTGGAGATGGTTCAGCTTCCGCAGGCCGCAGATCAACGCCCGCACCAACTCTCTGGCGGAATGCGGCAGCGGGTCGCCTTGGCGCGCGCGCTGGCTCAGGACTGTCGCATCCTGCTCATGGACGAACCCTTCGCCGCCTTGGATGCCCTCACCCGCGATGCGCTGCACGACGAGGTCGAGCGGGTGTGGGCCGAGCGGGGCATCACAGTGATCTTCGTCACCCACAATGTGCGTGAGGCTGCCCGGCTCAGCGACCGGGTGGTGGTGATGAGCCCGTCGCCGGGCCGCATCGTCGACCAGGTGGAGATCGATCTGCCGCGACCTCGTCGTATGGAGGATGCCGCGGTCGCCGAACAGTCCGGGCGGTTGCGTGAACTGATGGATCGCCACGACCAGGTGCACACAGCGCAGGTGTTGGCCTCATGACTGCGCTCGCCACCACCACCGTGACCGAACCGGAGAGCTATCGACCCCGTTCTCGGCGCCTGTGGGATCGGGTGTGGCCGGGTTTGCTGGCCTTGGTCCTGGTCATCGGTGCCTGGCAGTTGCTGTACTGGTCGGGTTGGCGGCCCGATTACGTGCTGCCGTCGCCGGCCGAGGTCGGCACCGACCTGGTCGGCTTCTTCGGCACCGCGAAGTTCTGGCTGGCGCTGGGCAACACGCTCACGCGTGCCGTCGTCGGCTTCGGGCTGGCATTGCTGATCGGTACTGCGCTGGGTGTGGCGGTCTCTGCCTCCAAGGTCTTGCGGGCTGCGATCGGGTCGGCTCTGACGGGGTTGCAGACCATGCCCTCGATCGCGTGGTTCCCCTTCGCGATCTTGATCTTCGGCCTGGGTGAGCAGGCCATCACCTTCGTCGTGGTGTTGGGGGCGGCCCCGTCTATCGCCAACGGGCTGATTTCGGGTATCGATGAGGTGCCGCCGCCACTGCTGCGCACCGCGAAAGTCCTGGGAGCTCGCGGCGCGACGCTGTACCGCTATGTGATCCTGCCCTCGGCGCTGCCCACCTATGTGGCCGGGTTGAAGCAGGGCTGGGCCTTCGCCTGGCGATCCCTGATGGCCGGCGAACTGCTGGTGATCATTGCCAGCAAGCCGTCACTGGGAGTGCAGCTGCAGTACTTCCGTGAGTTCGCCAACGCGTCATCCCTCATCGCTACGATGGTCGTCGTTCTCGCCTTGGGGATGATCTTCGATGCGCTGTTCAGCAAGCTCGCTGAGAGTGTGCGCAAGACTCGGGGGCTGAGCGCCATTAGGCTGTGAGGAACCTGTCCAAGGAGGGCGAATGCAGATCACGGCGCGATCCGACTACGCGATTCGGGCCGCCGTGGAGCTCGCAATCGATCCGGACCGGGCCCGCTCGGGTAACGACCTGGCCCGTGCGCAGGAGCTGCCGGGAAAGTTCCTGGAAGCGATTCTGCGCGATCTCACCCGCGCCGGCCTGGTGACCTCACAACGCGGATCCGCCGGCGGCTATCGGCTGGCCCGGCCTGCCGCCGACATCAATCTGGCCGAGATCATGCGGGCCGTGGACGGGCCGCTCGCCGCAGTGCGAGGCGTGCCGCCCGAAACCGTCAGCTACGCCGGACCGGCCGAGGCATTGACCCAGGTGTGGGTCGCCGTGCGTGCGGCGGTACGCACGGTGTTGGAGGACACCACCTTGGCCGATCTCGCCGCCGGGGACCTCCCCGCTCAGGTCCGAAGCCTCATCGCCGACGATGAGGCATGGCGTCGGCGCTGACCCGGGCAGGGGTCACGGCTTGGTAGCAGTGAGTGTGAAGGTGGCCGGGAGCCGCTCGGCGCGGTCGATCAGGCGCCACTCACCGGTGGCGGCATCGAGAGTCATCTGACCGGGAAAAGCCTCCCACGGCGTGCTGTCGTGCTCGACGAAACTGGTCAGGTGCAGGCCGGCGTCCATCACAGCGGTGATGATCTCTGAGACGCTGTGGTTCCATTCCACTGCCGTCGGTGAGCCGACCTGGCCCGGCCCGGCATAGGTGCTCTCGTCACTCCACATCAACCACTGAGCCTGCTCGAAATAGGGAAGTTCCAACGAAATCGTGCTTCCGCCGGCGCCGGTGATGTGTGGTTGGTATTGGCGGTCGATGGGGTCCGGGCCGAGCTCGGTGGGCAACAAGGCATTCAGCACCGGGTGCCCATCGCGAATGAACAGCCGGCCGCCCGGACGCAGCAGTTCGGCCACCACCTGCGCCCAGCGATCGATTCGCGGAAGCCAGCAGATCGCGCCGATGCCGGTGTACACCAGATCGAACTGCCGCCCCAACGCTGCGGGCGCGGAATAGACATCCGACTCGACGTAACTGATCGCAACCCCGGCGGCGTCAGCGATCCGGCGAGCCTGTGTCAAGGAGGCGGGGGAGAGATCGACACCGGTCACACTGGCCGCTCCCAGTCGATGCAGGCTGAGCGTGTCGGTGCCGATATGGCATTGCAGATGGACCACATCGAGCCCGGTGAGCTCACCCAACCGCGGCAGATCGAATGCCACCACTTTGGAAATGGCCTGGGGATCGGCCAGGAGTTCGGGAACCTCGTAGGAGGGCGCCTCGCTATGAATGGGCGCCCGCGAATCCCAGTTCGCACGGTTGATCTGCAGATAGTCCTCAGTCACGGTTCCCAGGCTATTGCGTCGATGCAGCCTAATCCCATCGATTAGGTAGACTGCTCGCGCTTGGCCGACCCGTCCTGGTGGTCAACATGGAACCATCGAAGTTGGGGTGAGACCGCTGGATTGGGGAATCGCGCTCGCCGGCCTGTTGGTCGGCGTCGTCGTGGGGCTCACCGGCATGGGCGGCGGTGCGCTGATGACTCCGATGCTGGTCTTCTTCTTCCGAATCGATCCGCTCACTGCCATCTCCAGCGATGTCGTCACCAGCCTGTTCATGAAACCCGCCGGTGCCGTCGTCCACATCGTGCGCAAGACCGCAAACCTGCAACTGGTCAAGTGGTTGGCCATCGGCTCGGTACCGGCCGCGTTCTCCGGAGCGATGATCATCGACCACCTGAAGTTCCTGGAGGGTTTCAACGAGATCCTGCTGAAAATGCTCGGAGTGGCCCTCCTGCTGGCCACCGCCGGGCTGGTGATGCGTGCTTGGATGCAGATGACGCAGCGTCGGCTGCCCTGGGGTGAAGGACCAGCCCCGATGGCCAGCGCTGAGGTTGTGGTGCGTCCGGTCGCCACCATCCTCATCGGAGCCGTCGGCGGCCTCATGGTCGGCCTGACGTCGGTGGGTGCAGGCTCACTGATTCTGATCCTGCTGCTGATGGTCTATCCGCAGCTCAAGCCGTCCCAACTCGTCGGCACCGACCTGGTGCAGGCGGTGCCGCTGGTGGCCTCGGCCGCCTTGGGCCACCTGCTGTTCGGTGCCGTCTCATTCAGCGTGACCGGTTCACTGCTGATCGGCGCTATCCCCGGCGCCTTCATCGGCGCGCAGATATCGTCGCGGGCTCCTGGGGGGATCATCCGCCGCGTACTGGCGGTGCTCCTGATGGCCTCGGGGCTGAAACTGATCGGGGCGCCGACCCCGGTGGTGCTGGGGGCCACGGTGGCGGCGATGATCGCCGGACCAATACTGTGGATCTACCTGCGTCGGCGTTGGAGCCCCACCGAGGCCGCGCAACGACGACGACAAGCTGAGCAGGAGGCCGACGGTGAGCCCTGACACCATCGACTGGGTGTCCCTGGGACGCCTTCCTCACCTGGTTCTCACCGACGACGACGTTGACCAGATCGCGTTGATGCAGTTCGGTCTGCTCCCCGCGCAGCTTCGGTTCCAGCCCGGCGTCGACCTACCCAGTGGTGACCGCCTCGTGCTGCAGGATCGCACCTCCACCCCGCTGGCGCTGGCTACCGCTGCCGGCGACCACTGGCAGGTGGAGATGCTGCGTCCGGTGCCGCACCTGGAGCCGTGGCCACAGCACTGGGACGGCACCATGCTGATCGTCGACGGTCCGGTCGCTCCCGATACCGGCCTGCCGAGCGAACCTGCGCTCTGGGCGGTGCCCGGTCCGGCCGATGCCAGTGGGCGACGCCTGCTGGCGCACGCCCGTGCCGCCGCCCGGCCGGCGGATGTGGTGCGGCGGCTGCCCCAGCCGCGCGGTGTCGGCCTGCTGGTCGGTGTCGACGGCCCCAGCCCGGATGCTGTCGCTGAGCGGCTCACCGGACGCCAGGGGGTCCATGTCGGTGTGGGTGATGCTGCCGCGACCGATGCCGGTGGCACCGTGATCTTCTTCACCGGGCTGTCCGGATCGGGCAAGTCCACCGTGGCCAATGCGCTGGCTGCAGCGTTGGCCGGACGCACCGAACGTCCGCTCACCCTGCTGGACGGTGACGAAGTGCGTCAGATGCTGTCGTCCGAGCTCGGCTTCGACGATGCCGGACGGGCACTCAATATTCGGCGCATCTCGTGGGTGGCTGCCCTGGCGGCCCGGCACGGCGGCATCGCGATCGCCGCCCCGATCGCCCCCTTCGCCGCCGGTCGCGCGGAGGCCCGCCGCATGGCCGAAGAAGTCGGCGACTTCCTGCTGGTGTGGCTGGATACCGATCTGTCGACCTGTGAGCAGCGGGACGCGAAAGGGCTCTACGCTAGGGCGCGGGCTGGCGAGGTGGCCAACTTCACCGGGATCAGTTCGCCGTACGAGCCGGCAGCGGATGCCGATTTGGTTATCGACACCGCACGCACCACAGTTGAGGAAGCAGTCGAACAGATCGTCGCCGAACTGACCCGACGGGGTCGCTTGGAGCAATGGTGAGCGCTGGAGCACGAATGAGGAAGGCACAATGGGCTATTCACTGAGTCAACTGCGGGAGTTGGAGGCGGAGAGCATCCACATCATCCGCGAGGTGGCCGCCGAGATGCAGCGTCCCTGTCTGCTGTTCTCCGGTGGCAAGGACTCCGTGGTGATGAGCGTGTTGGCTGCCAAAGCCTTCGCGCCGGCGCGGATCCCGTTCCCCTTCATGCATGTCGATACCGGCTTGAACTTCCCCGAAGTGATCGAGTTCCGGGACCGCCGCGCGGCCGAACTCGGCGTCGAGATGGTGGTGGCCTCGGTGCCTGAGGCCATGGCCCGCGGACTGGTGCGCGAGGAGCCCAACGGCTCCCGAAACCGGATCCAATCGCCGGTGCTGCTGGAAGCTGTCGAGAAGCACAAGTTCGACGCACTGTTCGGCGGCGCCCGTCGCGATGAGGAGAAGGCGCGCGCCAAGGAGCGGGTGTTCTCCTTCCGCGACGAGTTCGGTCAATGGGATCCGAAGAACCAGCGGCCCGAGCTGTGGAATCTGTACAACGGACGGGTCTTCCCCGGCGAGAACATCCGGGTATTCCCGTTGTCGAACTGGACCGAATTGGACACCTGGCAGTACATCGAGACCGAGAACATCGAGCTGCCCAGCCTGTACTACGCCGCCGAGCGTGAGGTCGTCGAACGCGACGGCATGCTGTACGCGGTCAACGAGTTCGTGCCGCTCAAAGATGGCGAGACCATCAGCGTGCGCAGCGTCCGCTACCGCACCATGGGCGACGCCAACCTCACCGCCGCGGTGGAATCCGAGGCTGACACCAACGAAAAGGTGGTGGCCGAGATCGCCGCCTCCCGGCTGACCGAACGCGGCGCCACCCGCGGTGACGACAAGGTGAGCGAAGCCGCGATGGAAGACCGGAAGAAGGAAGGCTACTTCTGATGCACGACCTGCTACGTTTCGCCACTGCCGGCAGCGTCGATGACGGCAAGAGCACTCTCATCGGACGGCTGCTGTACGACTCGAAGTCGATCTTCGTCGACCAGTACGATGCGGTCGAAGCGGCGAGTCAGCGTCGCGGCGACGACTACGTCGACCTGGCGCTCCTCACCGATGGCCTGCGCGCCGAACGCGAACAAGGCATCACCATCGACGTGGCCTACCGCTACTTCGCGACTCCGGTGCGCAAGTTCATCATCGCCGACACCCCCGGTCACCCGCAGTACACCCGCAACATGGTCACCGGCGCCTCCACCGCTGAGGCCGCGCTGATTCTGGTCGATGCCCGCAAGGGTGTTGTCGAACAGAGCCGACGCCATTCGCTGCTGGCCTCCATGCTGGGGGTGCGCCACCTGGTGGTGTGCATCAACAAGATGGACCTCGTGGCGTACTCCCAGGAGACCTACGACGCGATCGTGCAGGACTTCACCGACTTCGCCAGCCGACTGCAGGGCGTGGAGATCGAGTTCATCCCGATCTCGGCCCTGGTCGGAGACAATGTGGTGGATCGCGGCGAGAACATGCGCTGGTACAACGGGCCCACGCTGCTGTACCACCTGGAACACCTCCACGTGGCCGGTGACCGCAACCTCACCGATGTGCGCTTCCCGGTGCAGTATGTGATCCGTCCGCAGTCCAACCAGAATCGCGACTTCCGCGGCTATGCCGGCACCATCGCCTCCGGTGTGATGCGTCCCGGTGATCCGGTGCTGGCGCTGCCCAGCGGCATGACGTCCACGATTTCGGCCATCGACGGCCCGACCGGTCCGCTGCCGGAGGCCTACTCCGGGATGTCGGTGGTGGTACGGCTAGCCGACGAAATCGACCTGAGCCGTGGCGACATGCTGGTGCGTCCCAACAACAAGCCTGACCTCACCCAAGATCTTGATCTGGGACTGTGCTGGATGGATGAGACCCAGACGCTGGTTCCGGGCAAGATGCTCGCCATCAAACAGACCACCCAGTGGGCTCGGGCGAAGGTGACCGAAGTCGTCTACCGGATGGACATCAACACTCTGCGGCGTGACGAAACTGCCCAGGAGTTGGCTCTCAACGACATCGGACGGGTCAAGGTGCGGGTGACCAAGCCGCTGGCCGTGGATGCCTACCGCGACAACCGCGTGACCGGTGCGGTGATCCTGGTGGACGAAGCGACCAACCGAACGGTGGCGGCCGGCTTCATCCGGTAGGTCCTAGCTCGCGATCAGCACGGTGCGGTCAGGGAACCGCGCGCTCAGGCCCGGATCCAGCGTGGCGAGCACGTCGCCGTGGGCTGCGGCCAGGCCGACCAGGTAGGCGTCACTGAACTGGTCGGCGCCATCGATGTCGTCGGCGCTCAACTGGGTGCACGACAGATCGGTGGGCCAGAACTCGCAGTGAGGATGCGCCCGGACGCCGGCCAGCACCTCGAGGGCCGTCTGGGGGCTCTCTCCCAGCCGGAGCAGGAACCGCACGGCAGCGGCCTCGGTGATAGGCGTGATGGCGAAGGTCGGTTGATCCGAGAACCAGGCAGCAGCAGCGGCATGGTGTTCATGCTCGGCGATGACCAGCGCCGCCAATACCGACGGGGCGAGCAGCGGGCTCACTTCTCGGCCATTCCGGCCCGGGTCTGGCTGGTCGTGACCTTGCGGCCAAGGCTCAGCACGGGCAGACCGGTGAGTTGATCGGTGACGAGCTTGACTGGTGCGTCCAACTGGGCGAGGCCGCGGACGGTCAGGTCGGCGAGGACAGCGGAGAGGGAGACTCCTCGTTTGGCGGCGAGTTCTCGAGCGCGTCGGTGAACTGCTGGTGGGAGATCGACTGTGGTGCGCATCACTGAACCCTAGTTGATGCATTCATGATGTGACCAGCCTTTCTGGCAGGGTGCGTCACGATGACCGGGAGAACCGTTAGGCTCTGCAGGGCTGGCGGGGCGCTGCCCGCGACGCCGTACGGAATGAGCGATGCCGATGAGTGAGATCGTGCCCGCACCGGACGACCCCGGTTGCTTCGTGGTCGTGAATGGTGACACTGAGCAGTCTTTCGTCGACCTCAACGACCCCACCCGCCTGGAGTTCGAATACGTCCAGCGCATCGCTGAAGTCCTGGATGAGACCGCTCTGCTGAGGTCTCGGTCGGAGCAGATCCGAATCCTGCACGTCGGTGGCGGCGGATTGACGCTGCCCCGGTACGTCCAGGCGCGACGTCCCGGCACCGCTCAGGTCGTCTTCGAACCCGACGAGGCACTGACCGAAGCCGTCCGCCGTGAGATTCCGTTGGCCGGTCGTGCCAGCATCCGCATCCACGGCGTGGATGGGGTCGTGGGATTGGCAGAGATGCCCAGCGGGTGTGCCGACGCCGTCGTCATCGACGCCTTTCAAGGCGCCAGTGTGCCCGCAGCGTTGTCGACCGCAGAGTTCTTCGCCGAAGCCATCCGGGTGTTGCGCGCCTCGGGAATCGTGGTGATGAACCTGACCGACTCGGCCCCCTTCGAATGGGCGAAGCGCTGTCTCGCCGGCTTGACGACCTATGCGGCGCAGGTTGGGGTGATCGCCGAAGTCCCGGTGTGGAAGGGGCGCCGGTTCGGGAACCTGATCGCTCTGGCCGGCAATGACATTCCGGTGGATCGGATCACGACGCGGCTGATCCGGGCCGACTTCCCGAATCGCCTGGTGGGTGGCCAGGCGCTGCTGGACTGGATCGGCGGCGCACCGCCGTTCACCAAGGCCGATGCCTCGCCCTCACCCGAACCCAACTGGGGCAATACCTGGTTCGGTCCGACCCGACGGAATCGGTGAGGGCAGCGCGGCGGGTGCAATACCGTTGCTGCCATGACTGCGCGCGCTGAACTCATCGACCACATCTCCACACTGGCCGTCGTCCGGGGCCGGGTGACGCTGGCGTCCGGCCGTGAAGCCGATTACTACATCGACTTGCGGCGCGTCACCTTGGACGGCGTGGCTGCGCCGCTGGTCGGAGAGGTCATGACCGACCTGGTCGCCGATCTGGATTTCGACGCCGTCGGGGGACTCACCCTGGGCGCGGACCCGGTGGCGGTCGCCATGATGCACCACGCCGCTGCGCACGGCGGACGCCTGGACGCCTTCGTCGTACGCAAGGAAGCCAAAGCCCACGGCATGCAGCGGCGGATCGAGGGCACCGAGGTCGCCGGACGCCGCGTCCTGGTGGTCGAGGACACCTCCACCACCGGCGGGTCGGTGTTGACCGCGGTGGAGGCCGTCCGGGAAGCGGGTGCCGATGTGGTCGCGGTCGCGGTGATCGTGGATCGCGACACGGGAGCCAAGGAGAAGATCGAGGCCGCCGGAGTCCCGTATCGCTATGCGGTCTCGTTGAAAGATCTCGGCCTGGCATAGCGCCTCGCGTCCCCGGCCGTGCCGCCAACGGTTAGGCTGGTGCCGGTCGTCCACGCGGATGATGTGAATGATGCTGATTGGAGCCTTGGATGTTGTGGTTCTTGCTGATCGTGCTGCTGATCGTGGTGGTCCTGGGGGGCTATGCGGTGAGCTTGTACAACGGCTTCGTCCGTTCGCGGAACCTGATTCAGGAGTCCTGGCGGCAAATCGACGTCGAGCTGAACCGTCGCTACGACCTGATTCCCAATCTGGTCGAGACGGTGCGCGCCTACGCAGCCCACGAGCGCAACAGCTTGGAGAATGTGACTCGCCTGCGCAACCAGGCGGCTTCATTGGCCCAAAGCGGCGGCGCCAGCGCGGAACGAGCGCAGGTGGAGGAGCAACTCACCAGCGCCGTGCATGGCCTGATGGTCAGCGTCGAGGCCTACCCCGATTTGAAGAGCAACGTGAACTTCCTGGAGTTGCAGCGCGAACTCACCGCCACCGAGGACCGGATCGCGGCCGGGCGACGCTTCTACAACGCCAATGTGCGCAACTACAACACTCAGACCGAATCGTTCCCTTCGGTACTGGTGGCCAATATGTTCCACTTCGGCAAGGCCGCCTACTTCGAGGTCAACGACCAGGCCGTGCGGCAAGCCCCGCATGTCAGCTTTGGTGAGATCAGCGAGCGTCCCGCCGGTTCCGCAGAGCCGACCAATGCTCAACTCGGCACCGGACCGGTGACTGCCGACGGCCTGCCCAATCCGCAGTCCTACGACCAGAATGCGCCAGGCGCCTCAGCCCCGGGCAGCTTCGATGTCGCGCCGCCGGCGCAAGCCCCGTCCTTCCAGCAGCCGCCGACGCAGCAGCCGCCGGCCGATCCGCCGAACTACGGCCCGCAGGGCTGACCTCGCTGCGTTCAGGCTTTGGTGGGTTCGGATTCCTGACGGGACTTGCGGCGCTGAATGATCGCCTCGACGATCATCGGGATGACCGACACGAACACGATCGCGATCAGCACCGCCTCGATGTTCTTCTGGAAGAAGGGGATCTGGCCCAGGTAGAAGCCGAGCACGGTTACTCCGACCGCCCAGATGACGCCGCCGACGGCGGTCCAGGTGATGAAGGTCCGAAACGGCATGCGTCCGATGCCGGCGATCAGGGTGATGAAGGTGCGAACGAACGGCACGAAGCGGCCCAGCACCAGCGCCTTGTTGCCGTAGGTGGCCAGCATTTCGTGGGTCTTCTCGACATAGACCGGGTTGAACACCTTGCCCCAGAAACCCTCGCGGGGTTTGAACAGCGGTGGGCCGATGAGGTGGCCCAGCCAATAGCCGGCCACGTTGCCGGCGACGGCAGCCACCGTGAGAATCAGGCAGGCGATCGCCAAGACCTGCCCTTCGGGCATGGTTCCGAAGCTGATCGTGCCTAGCGAGATGAACATGCCTACGGTGAAGAGCAGGGAGTCGCCAGGCAGGATCGGCCAGATCGCGCACTCGATGAAGACGAGAAAGGCCACTCCCCACAGCGCCCAATTGCCCAAGGCCTGAATGAGTTGCTCCAGAATGGCAGCCGGGTCGAGCCAGGAAGGCATCAGGGGTATGAGCAGGGGCAACAGATCCATGTGGTGAAGGGTACCGTGGCCGCCATGGCGAATCTGAGCGAGGACGAGGTGGTGGCTGTGAGTAGCCCCGGCGTCGGGCCTCACCCCGAACCGTGGCCTGACGATCCGCGTCTGGATCGCGAGCTTCTTGGCCAGGGGGATCGCCGCAACGTGCCCGACGCGTACCGGTATTGGAGTGTTGAGGCAATCGTCGCCGACCTCGACACCCGTCGGCTGCCGCTCCAGGTCGCCATCCAGAACTGGGAACACGACTTCAACATCGGCTCGATCGTGCGCACCGCGAATGCCTTCAATGTGTCTGCGGTGCACATCATCGGACGCCGCCGCTGGAACCGTCGCGGTGCGATGGTCACCGATCGTTATCTGCACGTCCACCACCATCCGACCACCGAGGACTTCCTGGCTTGGCTGGCCGAGCACGGCGTCACCCCGATCGGGGTGGACAACCTGCCCGGCTCGGTGCCGCTGGAAGGCGCCCAACTCCCACAGCACTGCTGTCTGGTCTTTGGCTCCGAAGGACCCGGTCTCACCGAAGATCTGGTCGCCGGATGTCAGCAGCTGGTTGCCATAACGCAATACGGTTCGACGCGTTCGCTGAATGCCGGTGCGGCCGCGGCGATCGCCATGTATCACTGGGCGCTGCGTTGGGCGCCGCGTCCGGATTCAGTCGGCACCTAGGATGGTGGCGTGGGCGACGAATACGGCATCTACTACCGTCCCGAGGTAGCGGCAGCCAAAGTGTCAGGGCTGCGCAATCGCGTGATCTGGCAATTCGGCTCGTTGCTGCTCTCCGTGGTCGTTTTCGGCGCGCTGTGGGCCATCTGGCCCGACACCTTCGCTGATTGGGCGCCGTGGTTCCTCGGAGTGAGTGTGGCCACCGGCGGCGGTACTGCGCTGTACTTCCTCATCCAGTGGTTTCGGGCCCGCGCGGATGCTCGTCGCGCAATTCCGGGCCTGGCGATCGGTCTCAACCGGGAAGGCATGATGATCGCGCAGCGCTGGCTCGCCTGGTCTGAGGTTGGCTCGATGGTGGTCAAGCCCGGCGTCATGGGTGCGTCGAGTTCGTTGGTGACTACGGCTCGTGATTCGTTTACCGCCGTGGTCCCCCTTGAACTGACCGACGCGATGCCGGCGTCCCTGGATTCGGTGGTGCGGGTGTTGTCTGCGGGCCGGACTTGGGTGGATCTTTCCCGGTTGGATTGAGCAGTTCGTCCGCGGGTTGGACCGCGGCGTTCGAGTTATGGGCGCCCCGCCACCGCGCGGTGCGGGATTTGAGAGACTAGGGTCAACCCCGCTGGCGCGACCGCATGGTGGCGGGCGCAGACCGATGAGAGAGAGCAGATCGAATGCCCATTGCTAGCCCTGAGAAGTACGCCGAGATGCTGGATGCCGCCAAGGCTGGCTCCTACGCATTCCCCGCGATCAACATCACGTCGTCGCAGACGCTGAACGCCGCTCTGGCAGGTTTCGCAGAGGCTGGCTCCGATGGCATCATCCAGATCAGCTCCGGTGGTGCGGAGTACGCGTCCGGGCCGACCATCAAGGACAAGGTCGCCGGTTCGGTGGCACTGGCCGAGTACGCCCACGTCGTCGCCAAGAACTATCCGATCAACATCGTGGTGCACACCGACCACTGCCAAAAGGACAAGATCGACACCTGGGTGAAGCCGCTGATCGCGATCTCCCAGGAGCGGGTGAATCGTGGCCTGGAGCCGCTGTTCCAGTCACACATGTGGGACGGCTCGGCTGTGCCCATGGAGGAGAACCTGAAGATCGCTGATGAGTTGCTGGCCCTGACCAGCGCCGCGCACCAGATCCTCGAGATCGAGGTCGGCGTCGTCGGTGGCGAAGAGGACGGCGTTGCCGCCGAGATCAATGAGAAGCTCTACACCACCGTCGAGGACGGCCTGCGCACCATCGAGGTGCTCGGTATGGGCGAGAAGGGCCGCTACATCACCGCCCTGACTTTCGGCAATGTGCACGGTGTGTACAAGCCGGGCTCGGTGAAGCTGCGTCCGGAGGTCCTGAAGGAGATTCAGGACGCCGTCGGCGCCAAGTACGGCAAGGCCAAGCCTTTCGACCTGGTCTTCCACGGCGGCTCCGGTTCCACCGCTCAAGAGATCTCCGACGCTGTTGACTACGGCGTGGTGAAGATGAACATCGACACCGACACCCAGTACGCCTTCACCCGTCCCGTGGTGGATTACATGCTCAAGAACTACGACGGCGTACTGAAGATCGACGGCGAGGTCGGCAACAAGAAGCAGTACGACCCCCGCGCCTGGGGCAAGATCGCCGAGGCGGGTATTTCCGCCCGCGTCGTCGAAGCCTGCGAGCGCCTGCGCAGCGCCGGCAAAACCATCGGCTGACCCGATTCGCTCCCAAAAGGGGCAGTTGCTCCCGAACCTTCGGGAGCAACTGCCCCTTTTGGGAGTTTCTGCCTTGGAGAGGTGATTCGCGGCGGGGGATAGGAGCCGCTAGGTTGGCAGAGTGACCTCGACGTTTGAACCCGTATTTGATGAGGGACAGCAGTATTCCGTTGTTGCAGATGCCGAAGCGGCGCTTCGCGCCGAGGATTGGACGCGGGTGGTCGAGGTATTCGGCCATGCTGACGCGTATCAGCAGCAGTGCATTCTTCAACTCACCGGCCACCTCGATGCCTGTGAATCCATGCTCGAGGAAGTGCTGCAACGCAATCCTTCTGATTCACTTGCCGCCACCCTGCTAGCCCAACGTCATGTCGAACGCGGTTGGTCCGTCCTTGGGGACGGCCCGGCGGCGGAGGTCACCGCCGATCAGTGGGCTGCCTATCGCCAACACCTGGTGACCGCCGAAAAGCTCCTCATAAGGGTGTGTGCTGAACATCCCCAATATGTGCCTGCCTGGCGCGTGCGCTTGGTGACTTCCCGGGGGCTTGATCTTGGCGTCGTCGAATCGCAGCGTCGATTTCAGCGCCTTTCGGCGATCTCACCGGGCGATCTCGCCGCCCAGCAGCTCATGTTTCAGGAACTGCTGCCGAAATGGCACGGTGATTTCGGCAAGGCACACGACTTTGCCTGGAGTTGCGCCAATGCGGCTCCTCCGGGGTCGCCTCACGCCTACTTGGTCGTGGTCTATCACCTCGAGCGATGGATCGCTGAGCACGGCATCGCACTGGGTAAGCCAGTTGACGACCCTCAGGCGGCGGCGGAGATTGTCGCTGCAGGGGAGATGTCGGTGATGAATCCGGGCTTCATTACGGCCTCGGGATGGATCGTCGCGCTCAGTCACTTCGCCCTGGCCTACACCCTGCTGGAGAAGTGGCCGCAGGCGCAGTCGTGCTTCACTCGACTTGGACCGTTTGCCTCCGAATTTCCGTGGGCATATTTCGACGACGGGCCGCGGTCGGCGTTCATGAACTTCCGCAAGCGTGCGATGGGGGTCCGATGATCCACTACGGGCAGGTCGACGGAATCCCCACCGTCTATACCGAGGACGGGCCGGTCGGAGCGGGACTGATATTCCGAGTCGGCAGCGCCGATGAGCAGCTGGCTCAGCGTGGCATCACCCATCTCGTCGAACATTTGGCTCTGCACGAACTTGGGGTCACCGACTACCACTTCAACGGCACGACGGGCCAGTTCTTCACCAGCTTCTTCACTCGCGGCACACCTGAGTCTGTGGTGACTTTCTTGCAGAAGGTGGCCGCAGGTTTAAAGAACCTGCCGATGGACCGCCTCGAAATTGAGAAGGGCGTCCTGCGTACCGAAGCCGATGGGCGAGGCACCGGGATCTACGAGCGGATACTGTTCTGGCGCTACGGTCCTCAGAATCGTGGCTTGGTGGACTACCTGGAGCTCGGGTTGAACTGGCTGGGGCGCGCCGAGCTGTGGGGCTGGGCGGAAACCTTCTTCACGCGTGCGAATGCGGTGCTCTGGTTCACCGGCATGACACCGCCGAGCGACCTGCACTTGGACCTGTTCTCAGGACAGCGCCAACCTCTTCCGGCATCGCCAGAGATTCTGCCCCAGACGCCGAGTTGGGCTGCCGAGCATTCCAAACATGTGGGCTATCACGGCATCGTCAAACGCTCCGTGGCGGCGACGGTGTTTTCGACTCTGCTGCATCGAGAGATGTTTCGGCGACTGCGCCAGGAGAGCGGGTATTGCTACACACCCGTTGTCGACTACGGACCGGTGAATGCCGACTATGCCGAGATCCTCGCTGTGATCGATCCCTCCCCAGAACAGCGAGCTGCCGCCCTGGGCGAGTTCCTCGACCTGCTTGCTCAGCTCCGTTGGGGCACCACCGACCCGGAAGCCTTGGATGAAGTCAAGAAAATGCTCGCCCGAGCGCAATCAGAGGATGACGCCGAAGCGGGGATGACGCCATCGGCCGCCCTGGACTTGCTGATGGGGGCTACAACGCCGACCCTTGATGAGGTTCGTGCCGAACTCGCGGCGGTTACCTTGGCAGATATCCGTGCCGTCGCCGTCGAACTGGCCGACAGCGCCTTCCTTCTCGTTCCTGAAGGGTCCACGGCTGATTGGGCCGGGTTCGTTCAAGCTCCGTTGGTGTCGACGGAGGTTGTCAGGGGAGTCTCCCTGCCTGCGATCAACAACCCGGACCGTTCGCTCGTTGTGGGTGACGAAGGGGTGTCGCTGGTGGGCTCAGAAGGTGCAGCCACCGTCGCTTTCGCAGATTGCGTCGTACTTCTGGCGTGGCCCGACGGTGGCCGCGCCTTGATCGGTGCCGACGGCATGGGCTGTGCACTCGAGCCAACGCTGTACCCATTGACCCGCGAACACCTGGCCACTATCGAGCGCGCCGTGCCGCAGCACCTCATGGTGCCGATGCCTGCCCGGACCCAGGATCGGATTCCGGTTCCGCCCGATCCACCGGCTGAGTCCGCGCTTGCCGCGCGGGTCTCAAAGCACCTACCCCGCCGGCTGATCATTGCGCTGGCATTCTCCGTGTTGCTCCTGGTGGCCTTGTTCATGGTCAGCATCGGGGTGCCTGTGTGGATAGCGGCGGCTACCTTCATCGGGGCGCTATCAGCATCGCTGTACAACGCGCGAAAACAGTGACCTACCGTAGTTCGCCCAGCGCCTGATCGACCATAGCGACGAAGTAGTCCACTTCATCGGCACTCACCACCAGGGGCGGCTTGATCTTGAGCACGTTGCCGTGGTCGCCGGTGGGCTGCATGATGACACCGAGTTGGCGTAGGCGTTCGCACAAGTCACCGGTGAGTGCGGCGTCGGGGGTGCGGGTTTCGCGGTCGGCGACCAGCTCCAGACCCAGGTACAGGCCATGGCCGTGCACGGTGCCGACACCGGGGTGCTGGTCGCCGAGCGCTTGCAGAGCCGCCTTCAGATGGCTGCCCACTACCTGGGCATTCTCCTGCAAGCCTTCCTCGCCGATGATGTCCAGCACGGTGAGACCGACGGTGGCTGATACCGGACTGCCACCGGTCGAAGAGAAGAAGTAGCCGCCGGTGCGGTAGGCATCGGCGATCTCTTTGGTAGTGATCACCGCGCCCAGCGGATGGCCATTGCCCATCGACTTGGCCACCGCGACGATGTCGGGGATCACCCCTTGCTGGTGGAAGCCCCAGAACCAGTCACCGAGTCGGCCGTAGCCGACCTGGACCTCGTCGGCGATGGTCACCCCGCCAACCGCCCGGACGGCCGCGTACACCTGCGCCAGATAGCCATCGGGCAGCAGGATGCCGCCGGCATTGCCCGAGATCGACTCGGCGATGAACCCCGCCGGGGCGTGCCCGGACGCAGCAAGCTCCGCGATGCGGGCGGCAGCCTCGGGTCCGTAGTGAGCGGCCTCGGCGTCCCGCCAGCGTCCCCGATAGGAGTTCGGCGCTTCGAGGGTGTGCACCCATTCGGGACGGGATGTCAGCGCGTTGGGATTGTCGGCCACGGAGGTGGAGACCGCATCGGAGGCATAAGTCCAACCGTGATAAGCCTCAGCCAAGGCCACAATGTCGCGGCGACCGGTAGCGGCCATCGCCAACCGGATCGCCAAGTCGGTTGCCTCGGAGCCTGAGTTCACCAAGAACACCTGATCCAGGCCGTCAGGCAGCGTGTCGGTCAAGGCGGCGGCAAAGCGCGGGAGTGCTCCGTAGTGGAAGCGGGAGTTGGTGTTCAGCCTTGCCAACTGGCCCGCCACCGCTGCCGTCAGCCGGGGATGGGCATGGCCGACACTGGTGACGTTGTTCACCATGTCCAGGTAGGCCCGCGCGTCGGTATCGATGAGAGTGGCCCGCCAGCCCCGTTCGATCCGGGGCGGGTTGGCGTAGTAGTGCTCCTGAACGCCCGCGACATGGGCCTCGCGCTCGGCCAATAGCTCAGGCGCAGGCTCGGCCACAGTGGGTAGTCCGAACAACGCTGCCGGATCGGCGGTCATCGCCAGCCAGCCGGGTGCAGCGTCGCCGCGCACCAACAGCGGCACCTCCCACCCCGGACGCACCAGTTGCACCTCGACACGCCCGCTGATGCGGCCCAGCGTTTCGCCAGCCGTGACGGCGAAGGTCCGCTGTGCGGCCTCGATCTCACCGTGGATGACGAGATCGAAACTGACTCCGGGCAGCACCAGCCGACCGTCGCTGATCTGCACCTGTCCTGCCCACGGTGCCTTGAGCTTGCGGGGACGGCCACTCCACAGCGTGAGTGAGGTCGGCACCGTCGCTGGAATCTCCGGGCTCAGCACCGACGTCGCGATCAACCGCGGCACGCCCCAGGCCGCCGCGCTGAAGTCGGAGGAAGCGGCCAGCCGCTCGGCCAAGTCCTCGGCGAGCCAAGCACCGTCATTGGTGGACGCATCGCTCACGCCCAACCCGATCAGGGTTACCGGCTTCTTGGTGAGTCGCTCGCCGCTGATTGCCAGCCGTGGCCGACTCAATCCCAGCGCGTCGGTGATCACCGCCGTCATCACCGGCAGCGGCAGCGAGGTGGCCGCGGCGAAGATCTGCCACTCCCGCTCCAAGGCGCTGCTGGCGTAGTCGTTGCTGGCGTCCAGGTCGGCCTGTTGGCGTCCGCTGGCCACCAGCACGGCACCGCGCAGCACCACCAGCGGCCACAGCGCCTCGGCTTCGGCGACCGTCAGTGGACGTAGCTCATGGAAGGCGCGCACCGAGGCCACCACGGTCTCGATCATCGGTCCGGTGTGATGCAGCAGACCGGACACGGTTACGGCCAGCTCGGCCACCCGCCACGACCTCGACAGGTCTCCGAAGTCGATCACGCCATCGGGAAGACCGTCGACGCCGCGCACCAGATTGTCGTCGGTGAGGTCGAAATGGCCGGCTTGCACCGTGAGCTGATCGGCGAGGGTGGTCACCGACGCCCACGCTTCGGCGGTGGCGGCCACCACAGCCTCGCGTTCGGCATCGTCGCTGATGGCCGGTGAGAGCAACGCCACGACCCGGGCCGCAGACCGCAGATCCCACTGCAGGTCGCGATCCAGGCCCGGATGCTCGAAATCGGCCAAGGCGCGGCTCACCTGGGCGGCGATGCGTCCCATGGCTGCGGCGACCGCCGGCGACAGCCACGGCTGGTCGACGAAGGTGCCGCCGGGAAGCCACTCCAGGATGCGAGCCACCAGCGGGCCCTGCGAGGTCTCCACCACGGCATGGGCGGGGACGCCGTTGAGACGCAGCGTCCCGGCGACCCGCAGCTCGGGGTAACGATCGGCGATGTGCTCGGCTGCGGCAGATTGGGCCAGGGCGTCCCGCTCCGGGAAGGCAGGATTGGCCAGCTTCAGCACGCCCGGCGTCGGCCCGTCGATCAGAAAGTTCTGGTCCTGCTGGCTGCCCAATTCGCGCAGCTCGCCGACTGCGCCCAGGCCGGCGGCGATGGCACCGGCCTGCGCCGGATCGATGGTGGGTGCGGGCAACTCACCGTGGGCGAAGAAGTCGAAAGGCGCAGTGGGCAACGGCATGATCACATACTGTCATTTCGACGCCCCGTGGCCCTCGGATGCCCGCAGAGAGGCACTTCGGTAGAATCACCGCGCAAGAGCCCGGAGGCGAAGCCTCGGGCTTGTCTCACGCAGAGGGGCATCAGATGCCAGGAATTGTCGTGGTCGGAGCTCAATGGGGCGACGAGGGCAAGGGCAAAGCGACTGATCAGCTCGGCGACCGGGTCGATTACACCGTGCGCTATTCCGGCGGCAACAACGCCGGTCACACCCTGGTGGTCAACGGGGCGAAGTATGCGCTGCACCTGCTTCCGTCCGGCATCCTGAACGACTCGGTGCCGGTGATCGGCAACGGGGTCGTGGTCGACATGGAAGTGCTGCTGGAAGAGATCGACGGCCTGAACGCCCGCGGCGTGGACACCTCCAAGCTGATCATTAGCGCCAACGCCCATGTCATCACCGAGTACCACAAGGTGATGGACAAGGTCACCGAGCGATTCCTGGGAAGCCGCAGGATCGGTACCACCGGACGCGGCATCGGCCCGGCCTATTCGGACAAGATCAACCGGCTGGGCATCCGCATGCAGGACCTGCTGGACGAGAAAATCTTGCGGCAGAAGGTGGTCGCTGCCCTGGAGCAGAAGAACCACCTGCTGGTGAAGGTGTACAACCGGCGGGCCATCGAGGCCGACCAGATCACCACCGAACTGCTGGGCCACGCCGAGCGGATCCGTCCGATGATCACCGACACCACCCGGGTGCTCAACAGCGCACTGGACCGCAATCAGGTCGTGCTCTTCGAAGGCGCCCAAGCCCATCATCTGGATGTCGATCACGGCACCTACCCCTATGTCACCAGCTCCAACCCGATCGCCGCCGGTGCCTGCATCGGCTCCGGCGTGGGACCGATGCGCATCAGTCGGGTGATCGGCATCGCCAAGGCCTACACCACCCGCGTCGGTGAGGGCCCCTTCCCGACGGAACTGTTCGACGACGACGGCGAGAAGCTGCGCGTCGACGGTGGTGAGTTCGGCACCACCACGGGACGTCCGCGCCGCTGTGGCTGGTTCGATGCGCTGGTGGTGGAGGCGGCGGTCAGCGCCAATGCGATGACCGACATCTTCCTCACCAAGCTGGACATTCTGTCCGGCTGGGAGAAGATCCCGGTGTGCGTGGGTTATGAGGTCAACGGCGAACGCACCGATGTGCTGCCGATGACCCAGACCGACTTCCACCATGCCAAGCCGATCTATGAGTTCCTGGACGGCTGGAGTGAGGACATCTCGGGTGCTCGCACCTTCGCCGATCTGCCGAAGAACACTCAGGCCTATGTGCGCCGCCTGGAGGAACTGATCAAATGCCGCATCTCCGGCATCGGCGTGGGCCCGTCTCGTGAACAGTCGGTGCTGATCAACGACCTGCTCTGAGCCCCAGCGGCTAGCCTGAGCCCATGCTGCTCAGTGACCGTGACATCCGTGCCCAGCTCGAGTCCGGACGTATCGTGTTGGACCCGTGGGACGCCGATATGTTGCAGCCGTCCAGCGTCGACGTGCGGCTCGACCGCTTCTTCCGGCTGTTCGACAACCACAAATACCCCTCGATCGACCCGGCTATCGATCAGCCGGACCTGACCCGGCTGATCGAGGTGTCGGCCGATGAGGCGTTCGTGCTGCATCCCGGTGAGTTCGTGTTGGCGTCCACCTATGAGGTGATCACCCTGCCCGACGACATCGCCGCACGGCTGGAGGGCAAATCCTCCCTGGGACGGCTGGGCCTGGTCACTCATTCCACGGCGGGCTTCATCGATCCCGGGTTCTCCGGGCACGTCACCTTGGAGTTGTCGAACCTGGCGACCTTGCCGATCAAGCTCCTGCCCGGAATGAAGGTGGGCCAGTTCTGCTTCTTCGGATTGTCGTCACCGGCCGAGCATCCCTACGGGACCGGCGACTACGGCAACCGCTATCAGGGTCAGCGCGGGCCCACCGCCTCCCGGTCTTTCCAGGGGTTCCATCGCACTGACGTCGGCTGAGCGCGACTAGGATCACTGCCGTGAAGGTGCTGGTAATCGGATCTGGTGGACGCGAGCACGCCCTGGCTTGGGCGCTCGGCAAAGACCCGCAGGTGAGTGAGGTGCACACCGCGCCGGGTAATCCAGGGACCGCGGTGATCGGCAGCAATCATCGGCTGGACATCATGGACGGCGCGGCCGCTGCGGCTTTGGCGACCCAGTTGGGCGTTGACCTGGTCGTGGTCGGCCCGGAAGCGCCACTGGTGGCCGGGGTCGCCGACGCGGTGCGCGCGGCTGGCGTCCCGGTGTTCGGGCCCAGTGCTGCCGCCGCTGAGCTGGAGGGCAGCAAGGCCTTCGCCAAGATGATCATGGAAGCCGCCGGGGTGCCCACTGCTGCGGCACGGCTGTGCCTGTCGATGGACGAGGTGGTCGCCGCGCTGGATGAGTTCGGTGCTCCTTATGTTGTGAAGGACGACGGCTTGGCGGCCGGAAAGGGTGTCATCGTCACCGACAGTCGCGATGCTGCCATCGCTCACGCCGCCAGCTGCTCGAAGGTGGTCATTGAGGAGTACCTCGACGGTCCCGAGGTGAGCCTGTTCGCCCTCAGCGACGGCGAGCATGTGCTGGCCTTCGAGCCGGCCCAGGATTTCAAGCGAGTCGGTGACGGCGACACGGGTCCCAATACCGGCGGCATGGGGGCCTACACGCCGCTGCCGTGGGCGCCGGAGGGCCTGACCGAGCAGGTCGTGGCCACCGTCATCCAGCCCACCATCGACGAGATGCGACGCCGGGGCACCCCTTTCGTCGGCTTGCTGTACGCCGGGTTGGCTTTGACCAGCAGGGGAGTGCGGGTGGTGGAGTTCAACGCCCGGTTCGGTGATCCGGAGACCCAACCGCTGCTCACTCGGTTGCAGACCCCACTGGGTGGGGTGCTGTATGCCGCGGCCACAGGAACCCTCGATCAGCAGCCGCCGTTGGCATGGGGCAGTGGTGCCGCCGTCGGCGTGGTGATCGCCGCGGAGGGCTACCCGGCGTCCCCGCGTCGCGGTGATGTGATCAGCGGGGCCGACCTCGAGGGTGTCTTCCACGCCGGAACCGCCCTGAACGACGAAGGGCGCCTGGTCAGTGCCGGTGGCCGCGTCCTGACCGTGGTCGGCACCGGCACGACTTTGGCTGAGGCCCGTGCTGCCGCCTACGCCACAGTCGCCCAGGTCGATCTGCCCGGCGGTTTCCACCGCACCGACATCGCCGCCGCCGCATCTTCGCTACATCCCGGTGAAGTTGCTACGTCTGCGCCTGTAGCAACTTGCAGTACGTGTAGCGAAGAGGACGGGGAGGGGCGGGAATGATTCCGAATGTGTTGGCGACGCGGTATGCGTCGGCGGCGATGCGTCAGGTTTGGTCGCCGGAGGCCAAGATCGTCGCTGAGCGACGACTGTGGCTGGCGGTGTTGCGCGCCCAGGCAGACCTCGGGGTCGACTTCGGCGGGGACAACCCGGACGCGGTGATCGCCGACTACGAGGCCGTGCTCGATCAGGTCGATCTGGCCAGCATCGACGCCCGGGAACGCGTCACCCGCCACGACGTGAAGGCTCGTATTGAGGAATTCAATGCGTTGGCCGGCCACGAGCACATTCACAAGGGCATGACCAGTCGTGACCTCACCGAGAACATCGAACAGCGCCAGTTGCTGTCCAGTCTGGAACTGGTTCGCGACCGCATCGTGACCACCGTGGTCAGCATCACCCGGCTGGCGGTGCAATACCGCGACCTGCCGATGACCGGACGCTCACACAACGTCGCCGCCCAGACCACGACTCTGGGCAAGCGTTTCGCCTCGGCCGCCGACGAACTGCTCGTCGCCTACGACCGCGTCGACGAACTGATCAAGCGCTATCCGGCGCGCGGCATCAAGGGTCCGATGGGAACCGCCCAGGACATGCTCGATCTGTTGGACGGCGACACCGACAAGCTCGCCACTCTGGAGATGCAGGTGGCCGAGCACCTGGGATTCGCCCGGGTGTTCACCGCCACCGGCCAGGTCTATCCGCGCTCGCTGGACTACGACGTGCTGGCGGCCCTGGTGCAGGCCGGCGCCGGACCGTCCAGCCTGGCAACCACGATTCGACTGATGGCCGGGCAGGAGTTGGTCACCGAAGGCTTCAAAGAGGGCCAGGTCGGTTCTTCAGCCATGCCGCACAAGATGAACACCCGCTCCTGCGAACGGGTCAACGGCATGATGGTGCTGCTCCGCGGCTACGCCACCATGGCCGCCGATCTGGCCGGTGCACAGTGGAACGAAGGCGACGTGTTCTGCTCGGTGGTTCGTCGCGTCGCGCTCCCGGATGCCTGCTATGCGCTGGACGGCATGTTCGAAACCTTCCTGACAGTGTTGGACGAGTTCGGGGCTTTCCCGGCGGTCATCGAGGCTGAGTTGCAGCGGTTCCTGCCGTTCCTGACGACCACCAAGGTGCTGATGGCTGCCGTCCGGCATGGGGTTGGACGTGAGGCCGCGCACGAAGCGATCAAGGAACATGCGGTGGCGGTGGCGCTGGGAATGCGCGCCGGCGGTGCCAACGATCTGCTGGATCGGCTAGCCGCCGACCCACGCCTGGGGTTGTCGCGCGATCAGCTGGAAGCCGCTTTGGACGACCCGGTGCAGTTGACCGGATCGGCGCGGCATCAGGTGGATGTCATCGCTGCCCGAGTGGCTGAGCTGGCTGCGCAGTATCCCGAAGCGGCCGCCTACCATCCGGGGTCTGTCCTGTGAGGGCTTCACAAGCCCTTGCCCTGATCGGTATCGGAACGATCTCCGGATTCTTCTCCGGCTTGTTCGGTATCGGCGGCGGTCTGATCATCGTGCCGGCGCTGGTGGTGCTGCTGAAGTTGGACCACAAGCGCGCGGTGGCGACCTCACTGCTGGCGATTCTGCCGGCGGTGACGGTCTCGATGATCGCCTACGCCGCGCAGGGCAGCATCTACTGGGGTGTGGGGGTGCTGCTCGCCGTCGGGGCGGTAATCGGCGCTCAGCTGGGTGCCTGGCTGCTGCGACGGATCAGCCGTCGGGTAGCGCAGTGGATCTTCGTCGGCTTCGTCGTGGTGATGGTCATTCAGATGTTGATCGTGATCCCCAACCGTGAGGCTGTTTTCGTCCTGGACTGGCTCAACGGTGCCGGACTGCTGGCTTTGGGTCTGGTGGCCGGGGCGCTGTCCTCACTGCTGGGCATCGGCGGCGGCGGAGTCGCAGTGCCGATCATGATGGTGTGGTTCGGTCTGGGTGACCTGGCAGCCAAGGGTGCGGCGCTGGTCATGATGCTCCCCGGGGTGGCGTCGGGGCTGTATTCGAATCTGCGCCGTCACATGGTCAACATCCGTGCCGGTCTGATCATCGGCCTGGGTGCGGTGATCACCGGCCCGCTGGGAGCCTGGGTGGCGCACCTGATCACCGCCCAATTGGCATCGTGGCTGTTCGCGGCCTTCCTGGCCTTCATCGGCATCAGCATGGCCCGCGAAGCGCTGCGTCCAGCGTTGGTAGATCAGCCCGGCCAGCGGTGAACGATATCCCCGGGCCGTTCGATTACCGCTGAGCCGGTCGCCGGACACCACAGCAACCCCCAGACCAGCAGTGCCGCCGCGAACAGCATGCCGGTTCGCCACAGGATGGCGTACCCGCCGGTGCGCGACTCGGAGCCCTTGGGCTGAAGGAACTCCGAGTCGCGCGCCTTATCCCCCGCACTCATGGTGGTCACTTGCGTGACACCAGGAGCCCGTCGATGACGACCTTCTTGCTGGACTTGGTCGTGATCGTGATTGTGGCGGTGGTCGACGAGGACAGTGTGGGCAGCGCGATCAGTACCCGGTTCTTCGTGCCGCTGGCGGAGAGCTTGTAGGTTCCGAGTACCCGGGAGCCGACCTTCACCACCACGGAGCCACCATTGCGAACTTTGGTGACGAGCAGCGCCAGTCGGCGCACCGAGGCGCCGGACGCCCGCAGGCTCACCTTCGCCTTGGTGGCGGTGCGCAGTGTGTGGGCATAGGCCTTGACTGACGTCGACTTCTTCCAGGTGCCTTTTGCGCTGAGAGTGCGATCGTCAATGGGGGTGTTGAGGCAGGTTTCAGCAGTCCAAGCCGACACCAGTCCGTTGCTGCCACGAGCGCGGCTCGAGAAGCAGTACGACGACCCTGCCGCCAGGTTCATCGTCGCCGACGTGGCCGTGGTGGCCGACTTCCAGGAGACATATGACCCGTAGCCGCCCTTCCACGATGCCTTGCGATAGCGCACGTCGTAGTTGGCCAATGCTGAGGTTCCGGCCTTGCCACCCCAGGAGATTCGCTGGCTGGTGTTGGTGACCCACAGTGGCACCGCGCTGATCCGGGCCGACGGTGCGCCAGGGTTAGCTGGTGTCGTCGTGGGGGTGGATGTCGGCGTGGCTGTGGGGGTCGGCGTCGGCGGTGTCGTGCTGGTTGAGCCGGTCGTCGTGAAGGTCTGGTCAGCGCCGTAGTAGGTGTTGGCTCCGACGACATAGCGGAATCGCCAGTGGTAGGTCTTCCCGGCCTGCAGCACCGATGTGTTGTCGGCCTTCTTCCAGTCGGTGTAGGGCTGCCAGTACGGGCCGCCTGCTGGGATCGCCACCGAGTCGCTGAACAAGCCATAGCTGGTGGTGGTCCCGATGTCGAAGTAGCCGGTCCCGGACACACCACCGCTGTAGAGAGTCGCCTTGGATACGGCGCCGGTGTTGGTGATGCTGGTGGTGGACGGAGCGGTGTAGCTCACCTGAGGGTTCTTGGCGAAGACGTAGGCGTTCTGCGTCACCGGGATGGTCGGGTTGGAGTTGCCATCGGCGACGGTCAGGTAACCGCCGAAGATCGAGTTCGTCAGCGGCCGGTCTGACACGACGGGGATCTGCCATTCCCAGTTCTTGCCCTGTGGCAACGGCCACATGCGGGCGTGCGCGGTATCCGGGGACAGCACCGTGAGGCCGCCATTGGGTCCGGAACTCAAGCTGGACGGGCAGTCTCCAGGATCGGCTACGCCGGTGGCGTAGCACTGAATCTTGTGGGAGGCATCGATTGCGGTGGTGGTATTGGCTGGCAGGACGAACTCCGGGCTGACGTACTGGCCGCTGCACGCATTGCCCATGCCATAGACCACGATGTGAAGCCAGTACACCTCCCCGGGGGCCGGGCTGCCCGCCGAAGAGTCCCCGCGGTAGCCGGCATAGGCACCGACGCCGTACTCGTAGTAGGGCGCGCCTTGGATGATGGACACGCAGTTCAGAATCGACGAGTACTTGACCGACCCGTCATACCAGGTCGGCGCCGCCTGGGCGGGGGCGGGCGCGATGGCGAGTAGGCCCAAAGCGATGATCGCGATGATGAGCTTGCGCACGATGTTCTCCTTCTGGAAACCCTGTTCACTCAATGGTGGGAGCAGGGCGATTCCCAGGCGTCCCTGATCAAAGGACTTTTATCCCGCTGCCGCGACCGGACGGTGGGTGCGGCAGTAGGGTCAGCCCATGGTCGAAAGGCTTCGCCAACGATTGATCGCGGTTTTGGGACCACCGGGCGAGGACTTTCGGGCGCAGTTGCTCGCCGTGGCGACCATGGTCGGAGTTCCGGTGAGTTGGCTGTCGGCACTGATCAATCTGATCCTGGGCGGGCCGATCGAATCGGTGTTGGTCAACCTGCTGGCCGGGTTCGCCATCTTGGGGTTGTTCGGGTTCGCCCGTCATACCGGGCGCTATCAGCTCACCTATGTGATCGCCGCCATCACCTTGTTCCTAGGGGTCTTCCCCTGGCTGTTCTTCAGCGGCGGTGGCATCACCGGAGGCATGCCCATCTTCTTCATGTTCGCGATCGCGTTCTCAGCCATCCTGTTGGAGAAGGTAGCGCTATGGGTCATGGTGCCGGCCGAGGCCGCCGTCTTCGCGGCCTGCCTGTACGTGGCGTACCGCTACCCGCAGACGGTGACTCCGTTCAGCTCGCCGCTGAGCCAGGTCATCGATATCGCCTTTGCGATGATCGCTACCGGGATTGCGATGGTGGTCTCGGTGCGCATGCTGGTCGGTATCTATGAGCGCAATCGACGGCAACTGCAGCAGCGCAATACTGAACTGGCACGCACCGATGTGGCCAAGACCGAGTTCTTGGCGATGGTCGCCCACGAACTCAACACGCCGCTGGCAGTGGTTCGGATTCATGCTGAGGAGTCGTCGCATCGCCTGGCGGAGCGTCCCGGACCGGCCGATCCGGAGTTGGGTAACTTGGCGGTGATCGAGGCCGAATCGACACGCCTGGCGCGGCTGGTGAACCAGCTGCTCGATCTGGCTCGATTCGAGGATGACAGCATCGCGCTGACACTGCGTCCCGAAGTCTTGGACACCCTGGTTCAGCAGACATTGCAGGCCTACGGATCGGTGTGGGCGCAGACCGGCAACACCATCGAAGTGCGGCGCAACTCTTCGGCGCCGCCGGTGTTGGTTGATCGGGAAAGGGTCATCCAGATTCTGGTCAACCTGGTGTCGAACGCGGTGCGGCACACCCATGGCGGCACGGTCACCATCGGGGTGAAGGTGCTGGACTCCGCGGCGGAGCTGTCGGTTTCCGACACCGGCGAGGGCATCCCGTCGGTCTTGCTCGCCGAGCTGGGAGATCAGCCGATGCGTGGCCATCGTGACGGAGTGCGCTCGGCCAAGGACGCGGGGCTGGGCGTCGGGCTGGTCATCACCAAGCACCTCGTCACCGCCCACGGCGGCGACTTCCGCATCGAGTCGGTGCTTGGCGAAGGAACCACGGTGCGCTGCAGCTTCCCGCTGGCTTGACGCGGCTACGGCGCGGTGGGCGGATCGAATCTGACCTGACGAAACACGTAACGCCGTCCCGAGGAGTACTCAAGCTCGAACGCGCTGGCAGCATCGAGGGCGAGCTTTCGCCGTAGTGCGGAGACTGTCTGTCGAACAGTGTTGGTCGGCGTGACAGCCTTGACCTGCCAGACCGCGGTGAGGAGCTCCTCCTGGGTGAACCCCACCCCGATGTTGGCGGCGAGGTAGCCCAAGAGCTGCAGCTCCATTTTGCTCAGCTTGATGTCGCGTCCGTCGAGAGTTACTCGTCCGGTGAGGAAGTCCACGTGTAGCGGCGGCAGGTCGATGCGGGCCGAGCGCGGTGCTGCGCTACGACGCAATTGAGCGTTGATACGGGCAATGAGCACCTCGACGGTGAACGGCTTGGTGATGTAGTCGTCACCACCGGATTCCAGTCCGCGCACGATCGCCGGATCCTGCCCCAAGGCGGTGAGATAGATGATGGGCGCAGCGGTCACCGGACGCAGCCAGCGGCACAGGTCATAACCTGATCCGTCGGGCAGGAGAACATCCAGCAGCACGACATCGGGCTGGTGTTCCCACACGGCCGCTTTCGCTTGGGCTACCGAGCCGGTCTCGATCGCGACGAAGCCGTGATCGCTGAGCTGCCGCGCGATGGCATGCCGCAGCTCGACCTCGTCTTCGACGATGAGGACGATCGGCGCTCGTCGGACAGGTTCGGCCATGGGGCTCCCAGTAGGACGGCAACGGTGCATTTGTGCTTAAGCGAAGATAGCGGATCGCCGCAGCTGTGGGCACTGCGTACTTCGCCGCCGCAGCGCGTGATGAGCCGGGGCTCGCCTGCCCCTCGCACATGGCTAGGCTTGCCCCATGGTTGATCTCCCACTCCTGCACACCGGCAAAGTCCGTCGCCTTTACCGCTGGTCCGATGATCAGATTCTGATGGTGGCCACCGACGCCATTTCGGCCTTCGACTTCGTGCTGGACACTCCGATCCCCGACAAAGGTGTTGTGCTCACCCAGTTGTCGCAATGGTGGTTCAACCAGATCGACTTTCCCAATCACGTCGTCTCCGTTGACGTTCCCGAGGAGTTTGCCGGACGCGGCGTGATCGTGGAGTCCCTCGACATGGTGCCGGTGGAGTGCATTGCGCGCGGCTATCTCACCGGTTCGGGCTGGAAGGAATACCAGGCCTCCCGCACGGTGTGTGGCATCCCGCTGCCGGAGGGCCTGGTTGACGGCAGCAAACTACCCGAGCCGATCTTCACCCCCTCGACCAAAGCTGAGATCGGCGAGCACGACGAGAATGTCGACTACGCCACCATCGTTGCTTCGCAGGGGGTGGATCTGGCGGCGAAACTGCGGGATGCGACCGTGCAGATCTACACCGCAGCCGCCGACCTGGCTGCCGAGCGCGGCATCATCCTGGCTGATACCAAGTTCGAGTTCGGGCTGCGCGCCGACGGCACCCTGGTGCTGGCCGATGAAGTGCTGACCCCGGATTCTTCGCGGTTCTGGGACGCCGAAACCTGGCAGCCCGGCAAGAGTCTGCCCAGTTTCGACAAGCAGTATGTGCGCGATTGGCTCACTCAGGAATCCGGCTGGGACAAAGCCTCGGACACCCCGCCGCCGGCGTTGCCGCAGACTGTGGTGGCCGCCACTCGCGAGCGTTATCTGGAGGCGTACCGACGCTTGGTCGGCACCGACCTGGTGCTCGGCTGAACAGCGGCTCAGGAACTGCTGCCGGACTTCTTTCCCCGGGCGACGACACCGTTGACGCCCACGATCCCGATCCAGGTGACGATCAGGCCGGCAAGCCCGGCGGCGTCGGCGGCGATAGCCGATAACGGAATGCCGATCCCCAGCGAGACGATGGCCAAGGCCAACGTGCTGTTGCTCTTTCGGGCCGGTGCTGCGGGAACGGGAACAATCGCCGGCGGAGCCGGTGGCGTCGGAGTCACGGGTACCGGCAACGCTGGCTGCGGCGTAGTCGTCGGCGGCTGGGACCAGAGCTCTTCGTTGGAAGGCTCCCTGGTGGGAGGTTCGGGGATGGTGCTCACAAACGACAGCTTAACGGCTGGGCCGATCCCGCCAGGATGCGGTCTCTTGCCCGCGGCGGAATCGGCGGAGTGGGCGAACGCGATGCGGGCCTAGGGTCGAGGCAGTGCCTCGAAAGCCGCCTGTGCGGCAGCCTGATCGCGCGACTCCCAGGAGCCGAACGGTTCGGGTTCAAATCGCGGACGGGTCTTGCTGCCCGCTCGCTTCCAGACTCCGATGACCTCGCCGTTGCGGACGATGGTCCCGCGGAACATGCCATTGTTGCCCGGCATGATCCGCTGCAGGTGCTCTGGCTGCACTGCGAAGCCGCGATCGCTGTAGCCCAGCATGAACTCATCGAAACCGGGTAGCAGCAACAGTCGGCGGGCCTGACTGCGCTGCTCGGACAGCCGGCACGGCAGCTCAGGATCCATCAGGTGATCGGCGCCCGCAGGGCTGTACTCCACGAACTCCGCAGCTACCGCCGCGACGGCCTCGCGTGCCTGGCCGATGGTGATCGATGCCCAGCGTGAAAGGTCCGCCGCTGTAGCGGGTCCGTGGCTTCGCAGGTAGCGACGGGCCAACTCGGCCAGCGCCTCGGTGGTGTCGAGTCGGCGGGATTGGGGTATCCAGGCTTTGAAGTCGACTACCAGTTGTTCGCCGTCGGCCATCGGGCCGAGTACCACGGTGGCCTCTTGGCACAGCCGTGCCAGCAGGTGGCCGCCCGCCTGCGGATGAGTGAGCACACCGGCCTGCTCCCACAATGCGAACAGCTCGCTGCGGCGCAGTGCCGCGCCTCCGGTGAGTGCGGCAAGGGCGGTGTCGCGGGCCCGGTCGATCGTCTCGTCGGTGATGCCGAGGTTTCGGCGCCGCTGTGCTGCGCCGGCGATCATGCGTGGCCCGGTGAGGTTGAGAAGCCAACCCACGTCTTTGGCCGGTACCAGGTGCAGCGTGCCGCGCATCGGCCAGGATCGAACGATGGTGCCGCGATTGAGCGATTCGATGACGGCAGCAGGACTGCGGTCGAGGCTGCGCAGAGCGACTGACGTGATCGCGCCGGGCAGATCCTGCGCCTGGATCGCGCCGAGATGTTCGACCACGCTGAGCGGGTCTGGCAGGTCCGCGCCGGCCAGTCGGTGGCCGACTAGGCGAAGCAGGGCCACGTCGCGGGAGCGCGTCATAGCTTCAGTATGACGGTGACTCGGTATCGCGTCGGCGCCGACCGAACCAGTACCGAATCCGCCGGGTGCGCCACCGGACAGCGCGTCGCAGGTGAGCAATGATGCTGCGCTGGGGTCGGTCTGCGGCCTGGTTCAGGATTCCCACGACGGCTGCGGTGGCGATGTCCACGGGGACCTCGGCCAGTTGCAGCGGGTCGATGGTCTGAGTCGGACGTGATGGCGGCGGTTGGGCCGGCCCGTAGTGGTCCAGATCGCCCACGATGCGCACGCCGCTGGCGCGCAGTCGTGCGGTAGTGCGTCGGTCTTGCGCCAAGGCCTGCTCCAGCGGTTCGGTGCCCAGCCTGATCCGCGGCTCGTCGGGTGCCGGCCGACGGTTGAGGAGGTTCACCACCAGACCTCGGGCGATGTAGCGCTGATAGGTGGCCTGCGGGGTGCCGGTGCTGCGCAACTCCTGGGAGACCGCCGAGACGAGAGCCACCTCCGGAGCGGTCAAGCTGCGATTGGTGTGGAATCCCTGTGTGGTCTCGGGTGGGTCAAGGAAGCCGTCGGGCAATGCCAGCAGCTGTTCGGTCACTCGAGGCAGGGTGTCGCGATGGGCTGGATCGATGATGATGCCGGTCACTGAATCCGGTCCGACGATCGCGGCCCAGCGCTCCACGAGCGCGGCATGGTCGAAATGACGGGTACGGGATTCGTCGCGGCCGGTTCGGTCCAGGCAGTCCAGCGCCCACTGGTCCAAGGGGCCGGTGTGGCGTCCGCTCTTGATGAGTTGTTGCCATTCCGAGGGCAGCAGGGAGTGCAACGGCCGCAGCCCGATGAGAACGTGGATCGGTCCATCGAACTGGTCGCACAAGGAGCGCGCGGCAGCGTCGTCGAGAGTGGCCAGCCGTTCGTAGGAGATCCAGACGCGGGTTGATGGCGCCGCACTGCGGATTTCGTCGAGCAGGAGCTGGCCATGCTCGGCATCGGCGCTTTGCCGTTCGGCACGCGACCATCCCCAGCTGAGGCCCGCTAGTGCAGAGCAGCCCCAGCGGTGATTGAGCCCGTCTCCGGGGTACAACACGCCCTGCTCCAGTAGTGCGTCGCGTCGGACGGCGGCCGTGTGCTGCAGCGCTGTCGTGCCGGTCTTGAACGGCCCGATCTGAAGCAAACGGGTGCCTGGTGGGATTGCCGACACCAGATCACTCACCCGGGCACGGTAGTCAGCTGAGGTTACTCAGCGGTGACCAGTTGCTGAATTCTGGGGGATGCAGTCAGTTCGTGAACCGCCCGGTGTGGGCATTGAGGGTGAAGGTCCTGGTGAAATCCTGTCGTGACAGCGAACGCACCAGCCTGAGGCCCCGGTTCTGGCGGTCCACGGCAGGCACTCCGGAGACGGCGCCGATGATCACCGAGGTGAACCAACCGCCTTCGATGGTGCCCTTCTTGGTGAGTTCGATGGTGAGGATTCCGGATACGCCACCGAGTCCGCGGGTGTTGAAGTTCTTGCCTGCGAAGTTACCCAGCGAATAGGCGATCAGCCGCCCGCGGTATTTCTCGATTCCGCGCAGGACGTGCGGCCCTGACCCCAGCACGAGGTCGGCTCCGGCTTTGACCACGGCATGCGCAAAGGCGCGTGGATTGCCGCGTCGCTCGCCGTAGGCGTACTCGGCGGTCTTGGGGGTATGTCGTTTGTCGACTCCTTCGGCGCCGAGGTGGGCGACAACGACGACGACGTCGGCCCTCTTGGCCGCCCGTTTCACCAGGCGCTGGGCGTTGGCGATGTCGTTGACATTGTTGTTTCGTGAATAGGGCGAGAAGCCGATCAGGGCAACCCGGATGCCTTTGACGCGGCGCACCGTGATCTGTCCGGCCATGCCGGTGTAGGCGATCTTGTTGGCCTTGAGTTGGGCCTGGGTCTGGGCGAGACCGCGCGCCTTGTAGTCGTAGGTGTGGTTGTTGGCAACGCTCACCGCGTCGATTCCGGCCCAGGGGAGTGCCTTCGCGTAGGACGGCGGCGCGCGGAAGGTGAAGCACGAGCCGGAAGTAGAGCCGTCGCACTTGGTGGGACGACCCTCAGTGGCGTAGGTGCCTTCCAAGTTGACGATCATGAGGTCGGGTTGTTGAAGCTGGCGTCGCACTTTCGCGAAGAGGTCACGGCCGCCATGGCCGGGGTTGCCGGCCTTCGAGCCGGGGGTCATGTCGCCAGCCCAGCCGATGGTGATCGACGTGGTGCTCGCCTGCGCCGGTGATTCCGGTTCGGCGGCGCCGGCAGGAACAATGGGGAGCAAACTCGTTGAAACTGCGACCAATGCACTCAATGCAGCCATAAACGGCACGCTCTGCTGCGGAACCTTTGATGCCACGGGTTCCCTCCCCTCTCCGGCTGGGAGCTTAGTGGGAGGTGTCCAACGTTGGCTGAGATTTCGGTGATATCGGCGAATGCTGCCACTATTGCCCGGTGAATGTGGTCGCTCAAGCCGCCTTTTTGGTGGCATTTCCGGTCGTCGCTGCGGTTCTGGGGTCGGTGATCGCCTTGGTGCGTCCGCCCGGTCCGCGCATCGTGTCAGGCATTCAGCACTTCGCCGCGGGCGTGGTGATGGCTGCCCTGGTCGGTGAGATCATGCCCGAACTGCAGGCCGAACATCAGCTGATCTGGGCCATTGCGGGATTCGCAGCCGGTGCTTTGTTGGTGCTTGCCTTGGGGGCCTACGGACGCAGGACCGAGGAAGCCGCCGAAGCCCATCGCGAAGCCGCGCACGGGTTGCGGGTCAAGACCATCACCAAAGCGGCCACCGCAGCACTGCCCATCGGCATGCTTTCGGCGATGGCCATCGACTTGCTGCTCGACGGCGTGCTCATCGGCGTAGGCGCCCAGCTGGGCTTTGCCCAGGCCTTGGTGCTGACCATTGCGCTGACTTTGGAGATCCTGTTTCTGGGACTGTCGCTCATGGGTGAGCTGACCGATGCCGGTCTGAGCAAGGTGCGCGCGGGCTTGGTCGCTCTCGGTCTCGGGCTGGTGACCGCAGTCGGTGCGGTCGGCGGGGCAGCGCTGTTGCAGGGCGCCGGCGACCAGGTCATGTCGGCGGTGCTTGCCTTCGGTGCGGCCGCCTTGCTGTACCTGGTGGTGGAGGAACTGCTCGTCGAGGCCCACGAGGAGAAGGAATCGGTCGCCCTGGGAGCGATGTTCTTCCTGGGTTTCCTGGCCATCTACGTTCTGGGTGCCCTCGCGGCGTAGTCGGCCTGGATGACAGGCAGCGCACCTCGATCAGCGCATTCCTTGACCTGATCCTTCGCCATAGTCCCCGGACGGTGGGTATCAGCCTCGACTCCCACGGCTGGGTCGACTGAGGTCGCAACACTCTCGTCGGCTGGGCCGAGTAGCGTTGGTGAGGGAGCTTAGGGGGTTAGCGGTGAAGCGAACCATCAACGCAGTGGCCGTGATCGTCGCGCTGGGTCTACTCGTGACCGGGTGCACCAATGCTGCGGCGACCCCAGCTACGACACTCAGTCCGGTGGCCGCGCAGTCTGCGACAGCCGTACAACCCGCAACGGCGGGGGCGTCGTTGCGCTTCGCCGTGATCGGCGATTACGGAATGGGTAACCGGAATGCTGCGAGGGTGGCCAAGCTGGTGCGTTCCTGGAAACCGTCGTTCATCATCGCCACCGGCGACGACTATTACGCACCGGCCGGTGGCACCGGCAGTACCCGCTATGACCGCTCCACCGGTGCCTTCTACTGTGCCTGGCTGGCCGACGTCTCCACTCGCGGCAGCCACTGCCGTCCCGGCGAGGCGACGGTGAACGCCTTCTTCCCAGCATTGGGCAATCACGATTACAGCGATGCCCGGCCCGGGCCTTCTACCTACCTGCGCTACTTCCGGCTACCGGGACGAGGTATCGCCAATAGCTCGGGCAATGAGCGCTACTACGACTTCGTGCAGGGACCGGTTCACTTTTTCGTCCTCAACTCCAACTCCCGAGAGCGTGACGGCATCAGTCGCACCTCGGCTCAGGCGCGGTGGCTGAAGAAGCAGTTGGCGGCCTCCACGTCGCCGTGGAATGTCGTCTACGACCATCACCCGCCCTACTCCTCGGACCGCACTCACGGCTCCACGGCCATCATGCGCTGGCCGTTCGCGAAGTGGGGTGCCGACGTGGTGCTGTCGGGCCATTCCCACACCTACGAGCGCATCAAGCGTCGCGGAGTGGTGTATTTCGTCAACGGCCTCGGTGGTGCGGCTCGCTACCGGTTCGGCAAACCGGTCGCCGGCAGTGCAGTCCGCTATCGCGCGAACTGGGGGGCCCAGCAGGTGACTGCCACAGCCGACAGGCTGAGCTTCGCGTTCTACTCCATAGCCGGCAAGCGCATCGACCGCTACACGCTGACCCGCTGAGTAGGGCTAGTCGACCCAGACCCGGGCATTGCGGAACATCCGCTGCCAGGGGCTTTCCTGACCGACCGGCGCAGGCGTCCAGGAGAGCTGGGCATTGCGAGCTACCCGTTCGGGGTGCGGCATCATCGCGGTGAAGCGGCCATCGGTGGTGGTGACCGCCGTGAGGCCGTCCGGGGAACCGTTGGGGTTGGCCGGATAGGTCGTGGCCGGATTGCCGAAGGCGTCGATGAAACGCCCCGCCCGCACCACGGACGCCAGGTCGCCGCGCACCGAGAAGTCGGCCAGACCCTCACCGTGAGCGACGGCCACCGGCAGCTTGCTGCCGGCCATGCCGGCGAAGAACAGCGAGGGTGAATCCAGGATCTCAACCTGGGACAGCCGGCCCTCGAACTGCTCGGAGCGGTTGCGGGTGAACACGGGCCAGGCCTCGGCTCCGGGAATGATGTCGGCCACCGCGGCGAACATCTGGCAGCCATTGCAGATTCCCAAACCGAAGGTGTCGGGGCGGGCGAAGAATGCGGCGAATGCCTCGGTCAATGCCGGATTGAACAGAATCGACCGTGCCCAGCCCTCACCGGCACCCAGAGTGTCGCCGTAGGAGAAGCCGCCCCCGGCCACCAAGCCGATGGCGTCGCCGAGATCGAAGCGTCCGTTCTGCAGATCGGTCATGTGGACGTCGTAGGAATCGAATCCGGCCGCAGCGAAGGCATAGGCGGTCTCCACGTGGCTGTTCACGCCCTGTTCGCGCAGGATCGCCACGACCGGCCGCGCCCCGGTATTGAGGAACGGCGCCGCGATGTCGTCGGTGGGGTCATAGGTCGGCTCGGTGACGAGTCCGGGGGTGTCTGCTCCGAACGCTGCATGCTCTTCGTCGGCGCACTCCGGGTTGTCGCGCAGCTTGGCCATGCGCCAGGAGACCTCATCCCAGGCCTGGGCCAGGTCGCGGAGATCTTCGTTCAGCAGCTCCGTGCCGGCTGCGGTGCGGACGTGGACGCGCCGGTCGGGCGTGCTGAGACCAACGACCGAGGTGAGCTCGGCCAGTCCGTGATCGGCCAGTACCTGCACCACTTCGGCCTCGTTCTGGGGATGAACCGCGAGCAGGACACCCAGCTCTTCGCTGAACAACGCCGCCACGTCGTCAACTTCGAGCTCGAGCCCGGTGCCCCCGGCGAACGCCATTTCGCATGCGGCCGCCCACAACCCGCCGTCGGAGCGGTCGTGATAGGCGCTGACTCGGCCATCGCGTAACTCGGCTAGGGCGGCGGCGAGATTGACCAGCCGCGCCGGATCATCCAGATCGGGCACCTCATCGCCGAACTGGTTGGTCACCTGGGCCAGCATGGAGCCGCCGAGCCGGTTCCTGCCCGCTCCCAGATCGACAAGGATCAACACCGAGCCGGACGGCAGCTGTGGCGTCCAGGTGCCCTCGACCGAATCCAGCGAGGCGAACGCCGAGACCACCAGGGAGACCGGCGAGGTGACCTGCTTCTCCTCGCCATCCTCGGCGGTCCACCGAGTGCGCATCGACAGGGAATCCTTGCCCACCGGAATTGAGATGCCCAGTGCCGGGCATAGCTCCATTCCCACGGCGTGCACGGTGTCGTACAAGGCGGCGTCCTCACCGGGCTCGCCGCAGGCGGCCATCCAGTTCGCCGAGAGCTTCACTCGACTCAACTCCACCGGTGCTGCCAGCAGGTTGGTGAGCGCCTCGCCGACAGCCATCCGTCCCGAAGCCGGTGCGTTGACTGCAGCCAGCGGCATGCGTTCCCCCGACGCCATGGCCTGCCCGGCCAGGCCGGTGAAGTCACTGAGGGTGACGGCCACATCGGCTACCGGTACCTGCCACGGTCCGACCATCTGATCACGGTGATTCAGCCCGCCCACCGACCGGTCGCCGATGGTGATCAGGAAACGCTTGGATGCGACGCTGGGGTGCCGCAGGATCGCATAGGCGGCCTCGCGCACCTTCAGATCGTCCAGGTCGAGCGGCTCGCTGGTCCAGGTGACGTGCTCGACATCGCGGCACATTTTCGGCGGCTTTCCCAGCAGCACGTTCATCGGCATGTCGATGGGACGGTCGTCGTCGGGGGAGTCCGCCGGCCCGGGGGCGAGGACCAGCTGGCCGTCGTCGCGGGCCACGCCGACCACGGCGAAGGGGCAGCGCTCCCGCTCGCACAGCGCGGCGAACCGCTCCAAGGATTCCGGCGCGATGGCCAGGACGTAGCGCTCCTGGCTCTCGTTACACCAGATCTCCTTCGGTGCCATGCCGGATTCCTCCAGCGGCACCGCCGAAATGTCGAAGCGGGCACCCATGCCGGCGTCGTCGACCAGCTCGGGAAAGGCATTGCTCAGCCCGCCCGCGCCGACATCGTGGATGGCCAGGATGGGGTTATCGGAGCCGAGGTTCCAGCAGTGGTTGATGACTTCCTGGCCTCGGCGCTGGATCTCGGGGTTGCCGCGCTGCACCGAATCGAAATCCAGCTCTGCGGCATTGGCCCCCGCCGCCATCGAGGACGCCGCGCCCCCACCCATACCGATCCGCATTCCTGGTCCGCCGAGTTGAATCAGCAGCGACCCGGCTGGATAGCGGATCTTGTGAGTCTGGGAGTCGCTGATCGCGCCCAGGCCGCCGGCGCTCATGATCGGCTTGTGGTAGCCGCGACGAACGCCGGCCACGGTCTGTTCGAAGACCCGGAAGAAGCCGCCCAGGCCGGGGCGGCCGAACTCGTTGTTGAAGGCTGCCGCGCCCAGTGGCCCAGTGGTCATGATCTCCTGGGCTGAAGCGATGTGGGCCGGGGCGCCGTAGTCGTCGGCTTCCCACGGCTCCGCGGTGCCGGGCAGATGCAGATTGGACACCGCGAAGCCGGTCAGACCCGCCTTGGGCTGGGAGCCCCGTCCGGTCGCACCCTCGTCGCGGATCTCACCGCCGGAGCCGGTAGCAGCGCCCGGGAAGGGACTGATGGCCGTGGGATGGTTGTGGGTCTCGACCTTCATCAGCACGTGAACCAGGTCTTCGCGGGCGCTGTACTTGCTCGGCCCATCGGTGCCTTCGGGCACCCAGCGGGTGATGGTGCCGCCGGTCATGATCGAGGAGTTGTCCGAATAGGCGACGACGGTGTGCTGGCCGGCGAGTGCCTCGGTGTTGCGGATCATGCCGAACAGGGAGGAATCCTGGGCGGTGCCGTCCACAACGAAATCGGCGTTGAAGATCTTGTGGCGACAATGCTCGGAGTTGGCTTGGGCGAACATCGTCAACTCCACATCGGTGGGGTTGCGGTCCAGGCCGGTGAAGGCCGTGACCAGGTAGTCGATCTCGTCATCGCTGAGTGCCAAGCCGAAGCTGGTGTTCGCCTCTTCGATGGCCGCCTTGCCTCGTCCGATCACATCGATGCGGGCCATCGGCTCGGCATCACGCTCATCGAACAATGCAGCCGAAGCGGCAAGGTCGGCGAAGGTCGATTCGGTCATCCGATCATGCAGCAGTTCGGCGCAGGCGCGCCATTGCGCTGTGGTCAGCGGAGTGGCGCTGGCCAGGGTGTATTCGGTGACCCGCTCCACGTGGCGGATCGGAATCCCACAGTTGCGGGTGATGTCGGTTGCCTTCGACGCCCAGGGCGACAGGGTTCCCAGGCGGGGTCCGACCACGACGGTGCTGAGGTGGCTACCGCTGGCTGGCGCTGCCGCGGCAGGGCCGTAGCTGAGCAGGCGGTGCACGGTGTCGGCAGTCTCGGCGTCCAAAGCTGTTGAGGATGCCACCCAGTGCACGAAGCGTGCGCTGAGTGCGGTGACCGGTGCGACCTCCGCAAGGCGACGCAACAGCGCGCTTGAGCGGAACGGAGAGGTGGCGTTGCCGCCGCCGAAGCTGGTCAAAACGTTGGAATGCGCCACGACGCACAGCCTAATGGTGCCGGACACAGTGGCCGTCGCTGGTTCGGACTCAAGACAGCGCCGAGCTGGGGCTGCGGCTAGTCGCGGGTCACGACGGACACCAACCGGGACAGCTGGCTGTTCGGAGACACCGTCAGCAGGGCCTCGGCGCCGTCGACCGCGGTGCCGACGGGCTCGGTGAGTTCCAAGGAACGCCAGTGAAGCCTCAGGTAGGCCAGGAAGCTGCTTCGGATGCGCGCTGAGGTGAACACCTCGCCCAGGACACATACCGCCGGGGGAGTGAGACCCATGAGCTGAACCCGGCGTAGCCCGGTCAATGCCGACTCGCTGAGCTCGGCGGCACAGTCGGCCAGGATGCGATAGGCGGCGACATCGCCGGTGGCGGCGGCTTGGTCCACGTCGTGGGCGAAGGCGGCGATTCGGCTCACCCGGCGCGGGTCGGCCTGAAGCTCGCGATACGCCGATGCGGGCTCCGGGAAGTACCGCAGCATTCGTTCGAGCAGTGCCGTGGTCTCCCCGCGGCCGTCGAAGGCGCGCATGGCTGCACGCAGACCGGCCTGTCCGATCCAGAAGGCGCTGCCGAAGTCGCCGAGCAAGTGGCCCCAGCCATCGACGCGGGCGGATGCACTGGGTCCCACTGCCAATGTCACGACGCCGGTGCCGGCGGCCACCACCACTCCGTGATGGTCACCCAGGGCGCCCAGGAAGCTGGTTGCGGAGTCGTGTGCGAGGGCGACTCGAGACACCCCAAGGGGAGTCAGCAACTCCAACAGTTCGGTGGCATCGGGGGCGACCAGTCCACTGCAACCGACGCCGACCTGGTCGGGCCGTAACTGGTGTTCGGCGGCGAAGGCGATGATGGCCGCCGCCAGCTGAGGCATCAGCGGACGGTCTGTCAGCACACCGGAGGTTTGCGATTCCCGCGTCTGGTCCGGCGCACGGAATCGCAGGCGAATGCTGGATTGACCAGCGTCGACGGCGATGATTCCGCTCATAGGAATCAGCCTAGATACCGCGGGCCCAGTCGGCGAGCGGTATCAGTGACGACCGACAAAACCATCCATGGTGTGATTGATTCCGAAAAGGTCGAGCACAAGATCGAAGGCCACCGGGGGAAGGATGCGCAGTGGCGGCACCAGTCGCACCATCGGGGGCAGTACCAGCTGTTGACGGCCCGACTCGATGGCGTTCAGCACCTTCCGGGCCACCGCGGCCGGTTCCATGATGGGCAGCAGCAGCGGGAAGCGAGTCGTCACTCCCTCGAACATGCCGGTGCTGATGTAGTAAGGCGCTACGACCAGAGTGCGCACCCGGCTGCCCTGGGAGCGAAGCTCGGCTCGCAACGACTCGGTGAACCCGACTGCTCCCCATTTGCTGGCCGAATAGTCGGCCTGTTTGGCCACGCCGACAAGTCCGGCCGCGCTCGCGATGGTCACGATCATGCCTCGGTCGCGGGTCAGCATTCCGGGCAACAGCGCTCGCGAGGTCCAGAACCCCGCCAGAGTGTTCACCTCGAAAGTTCGTCTGATCTGATCCTCACTGGCCTCGAGGAGCGGCTTTCCGGTGACTACGCCGGCGTTGTTGATCAGGATGTCCACGCTGAGTTCGGTGGCTGCGGCGGCAACGGCGTCAGCATCGGTGACATCAACCTGAGCCCAAGACCCGCCACAGGACTCGGCGGTCTGTCGGGCCGCCTCGGGATCGCGGTCCCAGACGATGACTTTCGCGCCGCGGGCGGACGCCTGGGTGCACAGTTCGCGACCCAGCCCGCTGCCGCCGCCGGTCACCAGAACCGTGGAACCGGCCAGATAGAGACCCTTCATCGCATCCTCCTAGCGCACTAGCTTGTTGAGCAGCCGAATACCGATCGTCATCGCCGAGGCATAGGTCTCGTTCGATATCCCTGGCGGAGGGGCGATGGGAAGCAGTCGTTGATCGGCAACGGTCTGGGACTCGGTGTACTTCAGCAGGCCAACCGCACCATGCCGACGCCCGAGGCCGGAATCGCCCATGCCGCCCATCGGGGCATGATGGGAGCCGAAGGCGGGCGCGTAGCCGTCATTGATGTTGACCGTCCCGGTGCGCAGTCGGGCAGCGACCGCACCGCCCTGATGGGCTGACCAGATGCTGGCGTTGAGCCCATAGCGGGAGTCGTTGGCGGCGGTGATCGCCTCCTCGATGGAGGCCACCGGGTAGACCGAAAGCACCGGTCCGAAAGTCTCCTCGCGGTGAACGAGCATGCCTTCGCGCACTCCGGTGAGGATGGTGGGCTCATAGAAGAAGGGGCCCAGGTCAGGTCGAGCGCTGCCGCCAGTCAGCACCGTCGCACCGCGGTCGACAGCGTCGGTGACATGTTCGGTGACCGTTGTCAGCTGTTGGGCCGAAACCAGCGATCCGATGTCGTGGGACCAGTCGTGGCCGCTGCCCAGGCGCAAAGCCTGCGTCGCTTCGATCAGACGGGGGAGGAATTCCGCATAGACGTCGGCGTGGACGTAGGCGCGCTCGATGCTGATGCACAGCTGGCCGGTGTTGGCGAAGGCTGCCCGCGCGGTGCCGCGGGCAGCAGCGTCCAGGTCGGCATCGGGCAGGACCAGCAGCGGGTTTTTCCCACCGAGTTCGGCGGAGAAACCCATGAGCTGATCGGCGCAGCTTCGGGCGAGCATGCGTCCGGTGGTGGTGGAGCCGGTGAACATCAGATAGTCCGCCGCTTCGATCAAGACCGGCCCGACGGTGGCTCCGGCGCCGGGCAGGACGGTGAAGAGGCCTTCGGGTAGCCCTGCCGCCGTCAACAGCTCAGCCAGCAGCAGCGCGCTCAGTGGCGTTTGCGAGTCGGGCTTCAGGACCACCGCGTTACCGGCGAGAAGGGCTGCCACGGCATCGGTGGCAGGCAGAGTGAAGGGATAGTTCCAGGGGGTGATGATCGCGACGAGACCGACCGGGTGGTGGTACTCGACCACCTTGGTGAGAATCGGGATCACTCCCGGACGCCTCGTCGGACGCAGCACCGCCGGAGCCAGATTGGCGAAGACCCGTGCGCCGCGGGCGGTGTCCATCACCTCCTCGAAAGCGCTCAGCCGTGACTTGCCGGATTCATCCTGGATCGTGTCGAGAATGCGATCGCAATCCTGGAGTACCAGGTCGGCGAAACGTTTGATGATCCGGCTGCGCTCGGCCACCGATACCGCGGCCCAGTCATGCTGGGCGGCTCGCGCGGACCGGCATGCCTGCTGTACATCGGTTGCCGTGGCGGTGGGAACTGTTGCCAACTGCCGACCATCGAAGGGTGAACGCACGTTCAGCGTCGGTGCTGGGTTGGATCCTGCCATGGATACCACCTCCTCGGGTGTGATCAGCGTACGCGGTGACGACACTCGCTGTGCAGCTGCTGTGAGCCGCCGGTGAACTGGTGCCATTTGCCCGAATACTGAGCGTCGTGTCATCCCTATTGGTGACACTAAAATGCCTAGTGGGGTGGCTAATGTTGGGTTTTCCTCAGATGGTGACCTGGACCGGTATTGAATCCATATAGTCTCTTGGCGGCGCCACACCGAGGTGGCGGCATTTGTTGGAGGAACCCCCATGCGACAGTCAGCTCTCCTGCGTGCCAAAGCACGCCAATTCGGACGCGGCGCTGCGGCCATCCTGGTGTCTCTGGCATTGGGATTCGGCTACCTCGGCGTCGAGGCGGCACCCGCCCGCGCCGCCGACGGCTTCACGATTCCGGACACTGAGCTCGCCGCCTGCGTGAACGCGGCGATCGGCGGGCACGTGGGGAACGACTACGGCACCTACGACCTGTACGGCCTCACTACCTTGACCTGTGACGGGCTGGGTATCTCCGACCTGACGGGACTGGACAACGCCCCCTATCTGGCGGAATTGAACGTGCCGAACAATCAACTGCGATCACTGGATAGCGCGCCGCTGTCTTCGGTGCAGACGTTGGACATCTCGAACAACCACATCGCTGATGTGTCGGCGCTGCACAATGCAAGTCATCTGACCACACTGAGCGCCACCGGGCAGACCTTCTCCTGGACCATCCCTCTCAATGAGGCCACGGCGATCCCGGTGTACAACTCCAATGGTGGGGTGCCCGCCACGCTCACCTCGGTGGCCCCGGAATTGACGATCGGCGACGGCGAAGTCACCGGCACCGTTGTCGGCCAATACGCTTTGGACTTCGACAGCCTCGCCGGGGCCGGCGAGTTCTCCGGAACCGTGACGGTCATCGTGGCCGAAAGCGCCGTCCACATCCCCGACAGCGGCTTCGCGCAGTGCCTGGCCGACGATCTCGGACTGATCGGATCGGACTTCGGCGTCGACGCCGTGGCGGCAATCGAGACGCTGGACTGCTCGGGTCGCGGCATCACGAATCTCAGCGGTGCGGAGTATCTGACGGGCGCCACCAGCCTCGACTTTTCCGGCAATGCACTGACTCCCAGTGCTGATAACACCGATCCGCTCGCAGCCCTGAGTGGGTTGACCTCATTGACGACGCTGAACCTGTCCGCTGCCGGTCTCACGGGGATCGCAACCCTGGCCTCGCTGACCGGTCTGGTCAACCTCGACATCTCCAGTAATGGTGTGTCCGACATCTCCGCCCTGGGCAGTCTCGCCGGTCTGGTTTCCCTCGATGCGACCGGTCAGCAGCTTACGCAGACCGTCGAGGCCGACACCGCCACAACCCTTGCGGTGTCTGACCGGTTGGGGAACCCGCCTGAGTTCGCCACTGTCACCGGAGTGAGCATCGAATCTGGCCAGGTCACCGCCGAAGCCGGCATCTATGACCTCAGCTTCGCCAATGCCACCTCCGGGGAAGGTGATCCGGTGACCTTCAGCGGAACCCTCGAGCTGCGCGCCCACGTTGACGTCCATTTCGAGAGTCCGGCCCTGGCGGCCTGCATCGCGGACCAGTTGGAGGTCCACCCCACCCCTGAGGTCTTCAGCAATCTGGACCTTGCCCCGGTCGTGGGTGTGTACTGCCCCGACTCGACGATTATGTCGCTGGAAGGTATGCAATACCTCACCAACCTGGCCTCGTTCGATGCTCCGGGCAACAGCATCGCCGACCTGACCCCACTGGCCACGCTGCACAGGCTGGCATCGCTCAACCTGATCGACAACAAGATCGCCGACTTGAGCCCACTAGCCGGTCTCACCGAGTTGCAGGTCCTCTATGTGAGCGACAACATGCTGAGCAATATCGATACCCTCGCCGGTCTGTCGGCGCTGTCGCATGTGAAACTCGCGAACAACCATCTGACTGACCTGGATGCGTTGTCGGGTCTGACGGGTCTGCATACCGTCTACGTTTCTGGCAATCAACTCACCGACTTGAGTGCGATCTCGGGCATGGGTCTGCTGCAGACGCTGGATGCTTCAGACAATCAACTCAGCGACGTCGCCGACTTCACCACCGCGAACCGGTCACTGCGCACGGTGTTGGTGGCCGGCAATCAGATCTCGTCCCTGGCTGGCGTCGAGAAGCTGAGCAAGCTGGGCACCCTCGATGCTTCCGGTAACCGGATCAGCAGTCTGGCGCCGTTGTCGACCCGATCGTCGCTGATGGTCCTGAACGTCTCCAGCAACAACCTGACCAGCCTCTCACCGCTGGCGAGCCTGCCCTTGTTGCTGAGCGTGAAGGCCAGCGACAACCAGATCACCGATGTGAGCCCGCTGGCCGGCAAGTCGATGCTCGGCGAAATCGAACTGCACCACAACCAGATCTCTGATCTCAGCTCGCTGAGCGCGTCGACGGCCTACACCATCAACGTCCGCAACCAGACGGTGTCGCTGAACGTGGTGCCGCAGGTTGCGACCGCGATCCCGCTGCTGGACCGCAGCGGTGCGGTGGCCACACTGGGCGAGCTGCCCGACGGGCTGAGCGTCGCCGACGGCAAGATCACGGCCGACGCCGAAGGCACCTACTCGGTCACTTTCCGCAGCGGCGACTTCGCGGCAACAGGCGAGGAGTTCTCCGGCACGTTGACTGTCGTCGCGGCCTATCACACCTTCACGGTGCCCACCCCGACGATCTCGGGTTCGGCGCAGGTCGATGCGACTCTGACCGTGGATCCTGGTACCTGGGATCCGGAGCCCACCGCGTTGTCCTACCAGTGGCAAACAAATGGCGTGGACATCGAAGGCGCCACCAGCAGCACCTACCAGGTGCGGGCCGCTGACCTTGGGGCCGAAATCAGCGTCGTCGTCACCGCGACGCGAGACGAATACGCTCCGGCCACCGTCACTGCGTCAGTGACCGTTCCGGTCGTCACCGCCAGCTTCACCGCGCCCGATGACGTGACCCTGTCGGGCACCTTTGAGGTCGGGAACACCGTCAGTGTCGACGCAGGCACCTGGGATCCCACCCCGCAACAGCTGGCCTATCAGTGGTTGCGCAATGGCGTGGCCATCACCGATGCGAACGCCGCCAGCTACACCCTTACCGCCGACGACGCGAACAAGGCGGTCTCGGTGCGGGTAACGGCCAGTAAGGACGGCTACGCCAACACCTCGCTGACCTCGGCGGCCACGGTCGTCGCGCTCGGCACCATCTCCGGCGACAAGCCGGTGATCGTGGGCACCGTGGCCATCGGTCAAACGCTGCAGGTAGGCACTGGCTACTGGTCCCCGTCGCCCTCGCTGAGCTGCCAGTGGTACCGCGCCGGCTATGCCATTCCCGGCGCCACCGGGTACACCTATGAGGTCACCGCAGCCGATGTCGGCACCGCGATCACCGTCGCCCAGACCGGTGCGGTCGTCGGCTATCAATCGCTGACGGTGCTCTCTGACCCCACCACGGCGGTTCCGCAAGGCACCTTGAGCGCCCCCGCATCGATCAGTGTTTCGGGCTCGATGGCCGTCGGGCAGACCCTCTTTGCCGATCCGGGGGCGTGGAGCCCTGAACCCGATGCGTTCAGCTACCAGTGGAAGCGTGACGGCTCGGCGCTGTCGGGCAAGACCAGTGCCAGTTATGCGCTTGGCGCCGATGACGAGGGGCACCTCATCACGGTGGCGGTCACCGCTCGCAAGACCGGCTATGCCGATGCCACCGCGACCTCGACCAGCAGCACCGAAGTGGCCGCAGGCAGCTTTGCCTCCACCCAGCCGACGATTTCGGGCACCCCGGTCTTCGGCCAGGTGCTCTCCGCGTCGCTGAGCGCCTGGCAGCCGACGGCCAATCTGGCCTGGCAGTGGTTGCGCGACGGTGTTGCCATTGACGGAGCGACCGGCAGCAACTACCTGCTGGGTGTTGCCGACATCGGCGCAGCGATTTCGGTTCAGGTCACCGGCAGCGCGGCAGGCTATGCCGATGCCACCACTACGTCGGCCGTCACCGACCCCGTGGCAGCGGCGCAACTGACTGGGCCGGGTTCAGTGACGGTCTCCGGTGAGAATGCCGTCGGTCAGACGCTGCGCGTCGATTCGATGACGTGGACTCCGACGCCGGACAAGATCAGCTACCAGTGGCTGCGTGACGGTGTGGCAGTCGATGATGCCACTGCGGCGACCTACGAGCTCAGCTCTGCTGATCTGGACGCGAAGCTCACCGTCCAGGTGAGTGTTGAGCGCACTGGCTACACCACGGTCGTCCTGACCTCTGAGGCAGGGGAGTCAGTGGCGGCGAGCAGCTTCACTGCGACCGCCCCGGTGATCAGTGGCAACGCCATCATGGGCCAGACGCTGCATGCCACCACCGGTGGGTGGTCGCCGCTGCCGACCTCGCTGTCGTATGCCTGGTTCGCTGATGGTGATTCCATTCCTGATGCCGATACGAGCAGTTTCCAGCTCACTCCCGACGAGGTCGGCAAGGCCATCACCGTGGCCGTGACCGGTACCCGCAGTGGTTATGCCGCCAAGACGGTGACCTCCGAAGCCACGTCCGCTGTTGCCGCCGCGCAGCTGAGCGGGCCCGCCGAGGTCACCGTGACCGGCGTGTACAGCGTGGGCGCCGTGCTGAGTGCCGATGCGGGAACCTGGACGCCGACTCCGGACGCGGTGAGCTACCAGTGGCTGCGTTCAGGATCTGCCATCACCGGTGCAACCGAATCCGAGTACACCCTGACCCCCGCTGATGCGGGCGCCGTGGTTACCGTCCGGGTCCAGGTCACCAAGGCCGGCTACACCCCGGTGACGGTGCGCTCGGTTGCTCCCGGTGCGGTGGCTCGGGCCACCTTCGTCACGCCGGTGCCGACCATCAACGGCGAGGCGGCGATCGGAGAAACCCTCACCGTGACCGTGGGTAGTTGGACGCCGACGCCGACGTCGCAGTCGATCCAGTGGCGTCGCGATGGCACGGCGATCGCCTCGGCCACGGGCAGCAGCTACCAGCTGACGGCTGCTGATGCCGACAGTCGGATTACGGTTGCCGTCTCAGGTAGCGCCGACGGCTATGCCGATGCGACCGTCGTTTCCGATGCGACCGTGGCTGTCTTGCCCGGCGTGCTCACCGGACCCGACACCATTTCGGTGAGCGGCACCCCGGCCGTTGGAAAGACCCTCCACGCCGCAGCCGGCACGTGGAGCCCTGAGGTGGATCGTGTTCGCTACCAGTGGTTGCGCGACGGTTCGCCGATCGAGGGCGCTACCTCGGTCGACTACACCCTGGCCGTCGCCGATCTGGGCGCGCTGGTCACGGTGAAGGTGACCGGCGAGAAGCTGGGCTACACCAATCTGAGCGTGACTTCACAAAGCTCCACAGCCGTGGCCAAGGGCACCATCGTCGTCGAAAAGCCGACGATCTCCGGCCAAGGACAGGTTGGCCGTACGCTGACCGCCCGACCCGGTGCCTGGTCTCCGATGCCGACGACCTGGAGCTACCAGTGGTACCGCGACGGCGACCCCATCGAGGACGCGGACCAGGCCGAGTATGTGCTGACAGAGGCGGACATCGCTGCGAACATCACGGTGGCGGTCTCCGGTTCCCGCGACGGCTATGAGGACACTGCCGCGGTGGAGTCCGACCCCATCGAGGTGTCGCCGCAGGGTACCTTCGCGGCACCCGATGAGATCGCGGTGCGCGGCAGCTACGCCGTCGGCCAGACCCTCACCGCCGAGCGAGGAACCTGGACGCCCACTCCGAGCACGTTCAGCTACCAGTGGTTGCGCTCGGGGCAGGTCATCGGCGGCGCCACCGAGGCAACCTACACGCTGTCGGTGGCCGACCTGGGCAAGGTCATCACCGTCAAGGTGACAGGAAGCTCTGATGGCTATCGATCGGCCTCGGCCCGGTCTTTGGCACCCTCGGCGGTCGCCACGGCCAGCTTCGTCGCAGACAATCCCCGTGTTCTGGGAACGCCCCGAGTCAACGAGGTGCTCACTGCGACGCCAGGAAGCTGGACGCCTGAACCCACGCTCTCCTACCAGTGGTACCGCTCCGGTGTTGTGATCGGCGGCGCGACTGCTGCGACCTACCGTGTGGTGGCCGCGGATGTTGGCAAGAAGATCAGCGTCGCCGTGACCGGCAAGCGCGCCGGGTACGCCGCAGCGGTTAGGAAGTCCGCCACCACGTCCGCGGTGGCGAAGGGCATCCTGAAGGGTTCCCGACCGACCATCGTGGGCAAGAACAAGACCGGCAGGTTGCTGAAGGTCAAGAAGGGCACCTGGCCGTCCGGGGTGGCAGTCAAGTACCGCTGGCTGCGCAACGGCAAGGCGATCAAGGGTGCGACGCGAACCGGTTATCGGCTGACCGCCGCAGATCGCGGCAAGCGGATCCAGGTGCAGATCACGGTTCGCAAGGCCGGCTATGTCACCACCAAGGTGGTGTCGATTCGGCCCAGAAAGACGAAGTAGCCTTTCGGCTCGGAGTCAGGGGGCCCCGGAATCATCACCCAGATGGTTCCGGGGCCTCCCCTGATTTCGTCGCTAGAGGCTGGGCGCGGCGCCGTTTGATCACTAGTGTGTAGGCATGTCCGAATACACTAATCCGGAAAATCCGGCCACAGATGATTCCGTGCCAGAATCGGTTGATCTCCCGGTCTCTGAGCCGACGCCGGATTTCTTGTCCATAGCCGACGAGCCGGTCGATGCTCCTGCACCCACCGATTTCTCGACGGCTGATCAGCCGAGTTCGACAGAACCGTTCCAGGCGCCGCCCGGACTCGACGTGGGAAACCCCGAAGAAGTCGCTCAGGCCACCTACGGCCAGACTCAAGAGGCTTACACCGGTGCTGCAGCATCGGCGCCGTCAGCGCCGCAGCCCGATCCGCAAGCCAGCTACGCGCCGCCGCCCCCACCGCCGGTAGCGCCGGTCTATGCTCAGACCATGCCTGGTCAAATGAGCGTAGCTGAAGAAAACACCTGGGCCTCGGCGGCCCATTGGTCGGCATTGCTGGCCACCATCGTCGGGCTGGGTTTCCTCGGCCCGCTGCTGATCATGCTGATCAAGGGCCCGGAAAGCCCGCGGGTGCGTTCCGCAGCGGTGGAGTCGCTGAACTTCGAGATCACCTACATCATTTCGATGCTCGCCTCGGTGCTGTTGATGTTCATCTTCATCGGCTTGATCACGATCTTCATCTTCCCGATCATCTGGCTGGTGTTGCGCATCATCGCTTCGATCGCCGCATCGAAGGGTGAGGACTACCGCTACCCGCTCAACATTCGCCTGGTGAAGTGAGCTTGGTCGCACCCGGGCCTGCCGCACGGCTAGCATTAGCGTGTGCAGAGCCCGGGTGACGACTCCATCTTCGACGATCCCGGCCCCCGCGACGCCTGTGGCGTTTTCGGCGTGTGGGCACCTGGCGAGGAAGTCGCCAAACTCAGCTACTACGGGCTGTACGCCCTGCAACATCGCGGCCAGGAATCGGCCGGTATCGCGGTCAGCAATGGTGACCGGATCATGGTCTTCAAAGACATGGGTCTGGTGTCACAGGTTTTCGACGAGACCACGCTGAACTCCCTCACCGGACATCTCGCCGTCGGGCACTGTCGGTACTCCACGACCGGGGCCAGCACCTGGAGCAATGCCCAACCCACCTTTCGGGGCACCCCCGACTATGGAATCGCGTTGGCCCACAACGGCAATCTGACCAACACCGACGAGCTGCAGTCGTGGCTGGAAACCTCAGCCGAAGCACCAGAGGTGCCGCGCAAACACCGGATGGACTCCACCTCCGACACCGCTCTGGTCACCGCGCTGCTCACCGTCCACGGCGCCCAGGGCCTGCGCGAGGCCGCGCTCGAAGTGCTGCCTCGACTCAAGGGCGCGTTCTGCTTGGTGTTCTGCAACGAGGAGACCCTGTTCGCCGCACGCGATCCCCAAGGGATCCATCCGCTGGTGCTGGGCCGACTGGAGAACGGCTGGGTGGTGGCCAGCGAAACGGCGGCCTTGGACATCATCGGCGCCACGTTCATCCGCGAGGTGGAACCGGGCGAAATGGTCTCCATCGGTGCCGCCGGACTGAGCACCACCCGCTTCGCCGAGGCCGAACCCAAGGGCTGCCTGTTCGAATATGTCTATCTGGCCCGCCCTGACACCGTGATCGCCGGACGTCGCGTCCACGCAGCCCGCGTCGAGATCGGTCGGACGTTGGCTTTGGAAGCCCCGATCGATGCCGATCTGGTGATCCCCACTCCGGAGTCGGGCACCCCCTCGGCGATCGGCTACGCCGAGGCGTCCGGGATCCCCTTCGGCATGGGACTGGTGAAGAACTCCTATGTGGGTCGCACTTTCATCCAGCCGTCGCAGACCATTCGTCAGCTCGGCATCCGGCTGAAGCTGAATCCGATCCGCGACATGATCGAGGGCAAGCGGCTCATCGTGGTTGACGACTCCATCGTGCGCGGCAACACGCAACGGGCGCTGGTGAAGATGCTGCGCGAGGCCGGTGCTGCCGAGGTTCATGTGCGCATCGCGTCGCCGCCGGTGCAATGGCCGTGCTTCTTCGGCATCGACTTCGCCACGCGTGCCGAACTCATCGCCCCCGGACTGAGCCAGGAGGAGATCTGCCGATCCATCGGCGCCGATTCCTTGGCCTACATCACGTTGGAGGGTCTGGTGGCCTCCACCGGGCGATCCATGAAGACGCTATGCCGGGCCTGCTTCGACGGCATCTATCCGGTGCAGATCCCGGCCGACCGCGCCGCCCAGATGGGATTGGAGACTCATGGCTGAACCCAACGCCTACGCCGCCGCCGGCGTCGACATCGAGGCCGGTGATCGTGCCGTGGAGCTGATGAAGGGCGCGGTCGCGGCCAGTCGGCGTCCTGAGGTGATGGGAGGTCTGGGCGGTTTCGCCGGCTTCTTCGACGCCTCAGCATTGGCCGGCTATCGGCACCCGGTGCTGGCGACCTCCACCGATGGTGTCGGCACCAAGGTCGCCATCGCGCAGGCCCTGGGCGTCTATGACACGATCGGCTGGGATCTGGTCGGCATGCTCGTCGACGACCTGGTCGTGACCGGTGCCGAACCGCTGTTCGTCACCGACTACATCGCCTGCGGCAAAGTCCATCCCGAGCGTATCGCCGCCATCGTGGGCGGTATTGCGGCGGCGTGCACCGCCGCCGGTGCTGCACTATTGGGCGGCGAGACCGCCGAGCATCCCGGCCTGCTGGGCATCGATGACTTCGATGTGGCCGGCGCTACCACTGGAGTGGTCGAGGCGGACGCCATCCTCGGACCGGAGCGGGTCGTCGCCGACGACGTCGTGTTGGCACTGGCATCCTCGGGCCTGCACTCCAACGGCTACTCGCTGGTGCGCAAGGTCTTCCGTGACGCCGGCTGGGACCTGGCCCGTGACGTTCCGGAGTTCGGACGCAGCCTGGGCGAGGAACTGCTGATCCCCACCCGGGTCTATGCCAAGGATCTGCTGGCGGTCATCGCAGCCTGCGAGGTACATGCGATCAGTCACATCACGGGCGGTGGTCTGGCCAACAACCTGGCCCGGGTGATCCCCGAGGGCATCACCGTCGACCTGGATCGCAATACCTGGACGCCACCGGCCGTCTTCGCGCTCACCCAGCAGCTCGGTGGACTCAGCCAGGCCGATGTCGAGGCGACGCTCAATCAGGGTGTCGGGATGGCCCTGGTGCTGCCTCAGTCCTCGGTAAACACCGCCCAGGAGGTGCTGGACGGGTTCGGAATCGCAAGCTGGGTGATGGGCGCGGCTCGCACCACCCCGGGCGTGCCTGGAACGGTTCAGATGGTCGGTTCACACGCAGCGGTTTGAAGCCCGGCGTCTTTGCGAAGCTCGCCGGATTGGGTACCCTAGCCTCACGAAGAAACTTGATTGAACGAGCGGCTGGACCGCGTGACAGGCGAGGGGGCTGACCCGACCTATGGGGCGCGGCCGTGCTAAAGCGAAGCAGACTAAGGTCGCACGCGACCTTAAGTACCGTTCCTATTCCACCGACTTCTCGTCGCTGGAACGAGAACTCCGCGGCGAGGATTCCGTCGAACCGGAGGAGATCGAAGAGCAGGTTGAGGACGACCAATACGGTGACCTCGCCAGCCGCTACTCCGATGACGAAGACGATTCCGGCGGTTTCCGCCGAATCGGCTGACGCATTTCCATTTCACGAGGCCTGAGTACAGCCGGGCTGTGGTTATTGGTGTGCCGTGAGTGCGTCTGAGTTCTGGGAGGACCGTTACTCGACCGCCCCCGCCGTGTGGTCGGGTCGAGTCAACGAATCCTTGGCTCGCGTCGCGGTCGCGCTCGCCCCGGGGCGAGCATTGGACCTCGGCTGCGGTGAAGGCGCCGACGCGCTGTGGCTGGCCCGTCGTGGCTGGCAGGTGACTGCGGTCGACATCTCTGTCACCGCGTTGGAGCGTGGCAGGGCGGCAGCATTGAAGGCCGGCTTGCCACCTGAGCGCATCGAATGGGTGGCCGCAGACCTGGCCACCTGGCAGCCGGAGGAGACTTTCGACCTGGTCAGCGCCTGTTTCCTGCAATCTCCGGTGCCAATCCCACGTAGCCAGATCCTGCGTCGGGCCGCCGACGTGGTGGCACCCTCGGGCAGTCTGCTGGTCATCTCGCACGCCGCTCCGCCGCCATGGGCGAAGAATCCCGAGAACCACGACGTGCTCGGCCCCGCCGAAGAACTCACCGCGTTAGGCCTGGACACCCACCAGTGGGCGGTGGTGCAGGCGGAGGTGCGTGAACGCCTGACCACCGGCCCCGACGGTCAGCAGGCCACCGTCTCCGACACCGTCGTCCGCGCCCGTCGTCACAGCGCCACCCCACCCCGCTGACCCACCCTGCGCTCGATTTCTGTCTTTGCGCCCGTAACTTCGAGCGCAAAGTACAGCTTTCGAGCGCAGAGTCGACGGGGCCGGTCAGTAGCGTCGGGCCAACGCCGCAGCCCGGGGGGCGTAGCTGCCACCGAACAGCACCGCGTGGACCAGCAGCGGGTGGAGCTGGTGCAGCGCGATCAGGTCGCGCCAGTCGTGCGGCAGATCGCTGCTTGCAGCGGCATAGCCGGCGAAGACCTGATCCAGGTAAGGCAGGCCGAACAGCTCCAGCATCGCCAGATCGGTGATGCGGTGGCCGCCGTGAGCCGCGGGATCGATCAGCATGGCTGCGGTATCGGTGAACACCACATTGCCCGCCCAGAGGTCGCCGTGGATGCGCGCTGGGGCGGCCTCGTCATCGAACTCTCCTGCGGCCAGTCGGTGTGCGAGCGCCTCGATCGGCGCCAGTCCGCCAGCATCGAGGGATCCCTGGTCGACGGCAGCTCGGGCATAGGGCATGACCCGTTCGGCGGCATAGAACTCACCCCAATGGGGGTGGGGCCGCAAGCTCAACGGGGCGTTCCCGATGAAGCCATCACCCTGCCACCCGTAGGGCCCGATGCCAAACGCGGATGCCCCGGCGTCGTGCGTTCGGGCCAACTGGCTTCCGAAGGTGAACGCCGCCTGCGCAGTGGGGCGACCCTCAGCGACTCGTTCGAGAGTGATCGAGGTGTCGTCCACATCGAGCACCGTGACGACGGGGACGCCGCCCGGCACGGCAAGCCAGGCCAACCCTGCCGCCTCGACCCGGAAGAAGCCCGCCGGTGCCGCCGCATTGCGTTTAGTGAATCCGTTCAGCCCAGGTCGGCGGTCTCCGCCAGTTCCAGCCATTGGCCCTCCAAGTCGGTTCTGCGAGCCTCAGCCTGCGCCAGTTCAGCCCCAAGGGACACCAGCGTGGCGTAGTCGCTGGCACTGGCTTCCAGCCGCGTATGTAGATCGGCGATGTGGCTTTCGAGCTTGGCTAGTTGGCCCTCGATGCGGGCTAGATCCTTGCGGGCCTGGCGGAGTTGGGCAGCACTGCTCGAGCCGGAGTCTGGGACTGCCGTCGCTGGTGCCGCGCCGGGGATCTCCCGTCGGCGCTTCAGGTACTCATCGACTCCGCCGGGAAGCAGGACGCAGCGCCCGTCGCCGAGCAGGGCGTAAACCACATCGCAGGTGCGCTCCAAGAACCAGCGGTCGTGAGAGACCACCATCAAGGTGCCCGGCCAGGTGTCGAGATAGTCCTCGATCACGGTGAGCGTGTCGATGTCGAGATCGTTGGTGGGCTCGTCCAGCAGCAGCACATTCGGCTCGGTGAGGAGCAGGCGCAGGAACTGCAGCCGGCGCCGCTCGCCACCGGAGAGTTCACCGATGCGGGTGACCAGCTTGTCGCCGCGGAATCCGAACTCCTCCAACAGATTGGAGGTCGAGGTCTCCACTCCCGTGGCCAAACGCACCTGGCGTTGCAGCCGCTGTACCGCGGGGAGTACCTGATCGTCAGCGCTCAACGATTCCGGATCGGCCGGATCACCGCCCAAAGCCAGCACATCCTGGCTGAGCTGACCCAGCCGAAGCGTGCGTCCCCGTTTCACCGTGCCCGACGCCGGGCTCAACTCACCGGCCAACAGACGCAGCAGAGTGGTCTTGCCGGCCCCGTTGACGCCGATGATTCCGATGCGATCCCCGGGCCCGATCGACCAATCCAACCGATCGAACAGGGTGCGACCCTCGATCGCGTAGCTGAGCTGATGCAGGTCGAAGACATCCTTGCCCAACCGGCTCACGGCGAATTCGCGAAGCTTGATGGTGTCACGCGCCTCGGGAACGTCTCGGATCAGCTCGTTGGCAGCATCGATGCGGAACTTCGGCTTGGAGGTGCGCGCTGGCGGGCCGCGACGCAACCAAGCCAACTCCTTGCGCAACAGGTTCTGACGGCGAGCCTCATTGGCGGCAGCCTGCCGAACCCGCTCGGCTCGGGCCAGCACATAGGCGGCGTAGCCACCTTCGTAGGAGTCGACGACAGCATCGTGAACCTCCCAGACACGGTTGCACACCGCATCCAGGAACCAGCGGTCGTGGCTGACCACGAGCATGGCCATACCGGCGGACTGGCGGGAGTTCAGGTACTCGGCCAGCCACGCGATCGCCTCGACATCGAGATGGTTGGTTGGCTCGTCGAGCACTAGCAGGTCGTGGTCGCCCAGCAGCACCGCGGCCAACCCGACCCGGCGACGCTCGCCGCCGGACAGTTCGGCCACACCACGGTCCAGGTCGATACCGGCCAGCAGGGAGTGCACCACGGCGCGCCGGGAAGCCTGTGCCGCCCAGACATGATCGGCCTGACCACCGATGACTGCTTCTCGGACGCTGGCCCGCTCGTCGAAGCGCTCGGTTTGCCCCAAGTAACCGATGGAGGCTCCCGAGTTGCGAATGATCTGGCCGGAGTCCGGATCGGCCTCGCCCACCAGCAGTCGCAGCAGCGTGGTCTTGCCGTCGCCATTGCGGCCGACCACGCCGACCACATCGCCGGTGCTCAGCCCGAGGCTGACTTCATCCAGCAGGGTGCGGGTGCCGAAGGCGAGACTGATCCGCTCGGCATTGACGATATTGGCCAAACTCAGCGGCCGCGAAGTGCGCGACCCACCCCCTTGGCGGTGGGCATCGGTCCCCGCGGGATGGGCGCCTTGGGGCGAACCGCATCCAGTGCGCGCAGCCGGGACTTGACGTCCTCGATCTGTGCCGGGGAGATTGCTTTGGGCAGCTTCTTGATCTGGTCGGCCAGCTTCGCCAGCGGAACCTGACCCTCGCCGTCGCCCATCACGATGGTCTGGACCGGAATGCCGTAGGCGACCTGCTCGTGCTTCTTGACCTCGCTGTTGAGCATGGTCGCCAGTCGCGCCGACTGGCCCTCACCGATCAAGATGATGCCGGGGCGTCCGACGACCCGGTGGACCACATCGAGTTGGCGGTTCGCGGTGATGACGGCGGTGTAGCTCCACTTCTTGGAGTCGAGCATCGACAGTGCAACCTCGGCCGACCCGGGCTGGCCCTCATAGCGGGTGAAGGTCGCCTTCTTGGCTCGGCCGACCAGCACGTACAGCGCTGCGGTGAGCCCGCCGGTGATGCCCAGGATCAGCCACATCCACCACGGCGACACCCAGATGCCCACCAGGCTCACCACCAGCGCCACGGCGACGAAGGTGCCGCCCAGGTACAGGTTGAGTTGCGGGTCGACGTCGGCGGTGACCTTGTAGGTCTGCCAGAACTGGCGATACCACGGCCAATCCCGGGGGTCGTTGGAGTTCTTCTTCGCCAGCTTGGCGGCTTTCAGCTCAGCCTTCTGCTTGGCGGCCAGTTCCTTGGCCTTTTCACTCGCCATCGATGTACTCCGACTGTCGTTGCCTGCAAGGCAGCACCCTACCGTGGGCTCAGGCCGTGCGCTTACTCAGGGCCTGCCGGTACAGCCGTCCGGCCCGGTAGGACGAGCGCACCAGAGGGCCACTCAGGACGCCGGCGAAGCCGATCTCGGTGGCCTGGCCGGCCAACTCGTCGAACTCTGCCGGTGTCACCCATCGATCAATGGGGTGGTGGTGTGCGCTGGGGCGCAGATATTGGGTGATCGTGATCAGGTCAGTGCCGGCGTCATGGATGTCGCGCAGTGCCTGCACGGTCTCGGCATGAGTTTCACCCATACCCAGAATCAGGTTCGACTTGGTGACGAGACCGTGGTCGTGGGCGCGGGTGAGTACGCCCAGCGAGCGGTCGTAGTCGAAGCCGGGACGGATCCGACGGAAGACTCTCGGCACGGTTTCGACGTTGTGGGCGAATACTTCCGGGGCAGCCTCGAAGATCTGGTCGAGCAGCTCCGGGCGTCCGGAAAAATCGGGGGCGAGCAGCTCTACGCCGACTCCCGGATTGCGGCCGTGGATGGCCCGCACCGTTTCGGCATATAGCCAGGCGCCCTCATCGGCCAGGTCGTCGCGGCAGACGCCGGTGACCGTGGCGTAGCGCAACCCCATAGTGGCGACCGATTCGGCGACGCGAACCGGCTCTTCGGTGTCGTAGGCCTTCGGCTTGCCGCTCTCGATCTGGCAGAAGTCACAGCGTCGGGTACAGGCGTCGCCACCGATCAGGAAGGTGGCCTCGCGGTCGGCCCAGCACTCGTAGATGTTCGGGCAGCCAGCCTCCTGGCAGACGGTGTGCAGACCTTCATCGGCCACCAGTTGGCGCAGCTCGTTGTACTCCGGCCCGGTCTTGGCCGTGATCTTGATCCAACTCGGCTTGCGCTCGATGGGGGTTTCGGCGTTGCGTACTTCCAAGCGAAGCAGCTTGCGGGGCTGGGTATCGGTCACCCGGTCATGGTAGTCGCGCGAGCGGCTTGCGGCAGGGGTGACTATTACCCGGGTCGATTCAGATGCTCAACCCGTAGCGAATCGGCTCCACCGGCATGGTCAGGTCGTGCAGATCGGGGGAGGGCTCGTAGGGGGAAAACTGGAGCAGATCGCTCAGGTAGGGCTCCAGGTCCATGGCGACCTGCTGCAGCGAGGGCGCTCGGCCCACCTCCGCCTCAATGGAGGTCACGCCGGCATCAGCGATGCCGCAAGGCACGATCTTGTCGAAATCAGCCAGGTGACTGGCCACGTTCAACGCAAAACCATGCATCGTGGTGCGCTTGGACACACGGATACCGATAGCAGCGATCTTGCGTTCGGGGCGCCCATCGCCTGCTGCTAGCCACACGCCGGTACGCTCCGGCACTCTTCCGGTGGTGATGCCGTAGTCGGCGAGCGACCGAATCAACGCTTCTTCGATGCGCCGCACGTAGTCGACCACGCCGACCCGTCCGGGCAGAGTGACGATCGGGTAGCCGACCAGTTGGCCGGGGCCGTGATAGGTGATCTTTCCGCCGCGGTCCACGTCCACGACCGGGGTTCCGTCCTGCGGCCGCTCGTGTGGCTCGGTGCGGCGCCCGGCGGTGTAGACCGGTGGGTGCTCCACGTAGATGACTGTGCCTGCCCGCGAGCCAGCGGACACCTGGGCGTGCACGTCACGCTGGTGCTGCCAGGCGGTGTGGTACTCGGTGAGTGAGCCTTCGTTCAGTCCCAGGTATTCGTACTCGATGGTGGCCGTCACAACCCCAGTTCGCTGCCGAAGTCGCCCTCTTCGAGGCGGGCCTTCACCATGCTGAGGAAGCGTGCCGCCTCAGCACCGTCGACCAGCCGGTGATCGTAGGTCAGCGAGAGGTACATCATGTCGCGAATCGCGATCATCTCGCCCTGCTTGGGATCGGTGATCACCATGGGACGGCGCACCACCGCGCCGGTGCCCAGGATCGCAACCTGGGGTTGGTTGATGATCGGAGTGTCGAACAAGGTGCCAGCCGACCCGTAGTTGGTGATCGTGAAGGTGCCACCGGACAACTCGTCGGGAGTGACCTTGTTGTTCCGGGTGCGGGCAGCCAGGTCGGCGATCTTGTTCGCCAAACCGGTCACGTTGAGGTTCCCGGCGTCGGCGATGACGGGCACCAGCAGGCCGCGTTCGGTGTCCACCGCGATGCCCAAATGCTCGGCCTCGGCGTAGCTAACCGTGCCGGCCTCGGTGTCGATGGTGGCGTTGACCCGCGGGTAGTGCTTCAGCGCCTCCGTGGCGGCCTTGGCGATGAACGCCAGGAAGGTCAGTCCTACACCCTCACGGGCGCGGAATGTGTCCTTCACCTTGGAGCGGAGCTTGGCGACATTGGTCAGGTCCACCTCGACGGTGGCGGTGAGCTGAGCTGAGACCTGCAGCGACTCCACCATGCGGCTGGCGATGGTAGCGCGCAGTCGGCTCATCTTCTCGGTGGTGCCACGCTTGCCGGCATCCGGGCTGGGGGCGACTGCCGCGACGGCTGCTGCGGGCGCCGCTGGCGGAGCTGCCACAGCCTTCTTTGCCTCAGCGGCGGCGAGCACGTCCTGCTTGCGGATGCGTCCGCCGACCCCGGTGCCGGTGACGGTGGCCAGGTCGACGCCATTGGCCTCGGCCATCTTGCGAACCAGCGGGGTGACGTAGACATCGTTGCTCTCGCTGGCGCGCGGCGCAGCCGGTGCCTGCGGTGCGACAGCGGGGACCGCTGCGGCGACCGGACTCGGCGCGGCCGGTGCCGGTTGCGCCGCGGGCGCGGGCGTCGGTGCTGCGACCGGTGCGGGTGCCGGGCTCGGAGCGGGTGCCGGCGCGGGCGTCGGTGCGGGGGTCGGATCAGGTGTCGCCGCGGGGGCCTCGGGGGCTGCGGTGACGCTTTCGGACCCGATGAGGCCGAGCACGGCGCCAACAGCGGCGACGGCATCCTCGGCCACGCGGATCTCGACCAGTACTCCGGAGACCGGTGCCGGAATCTCGGTATCGACCTTGTCGGTGGACACTTCGACCAGCGCCTCGTCGGCGACGACGGTTTCACCAACCTGCTTCAGCCAGCGGGAGATGGTTCCTTCAGTCACCGACTCGCCCAACTGGGGCAGCACGACTTCGGTGGTGGCCGCCGCTGCAGCCGGCGGTGCAGCGGGTGCCGACTGCTCGGGTGCTGCCGGCGCCGGGTTCGGGGTCGGCGCTGCTGGTGCAGCAGGCATGGCGGATGCGGCCGACGTCGCGGGCACCACGGGGGCCGCAGGCATCGCAGGAGCGGTGGGCATGGCCGGGGCAGTGGGCATGGCCGGGGCAGTGGGCATCGCAGGAGCGGTGGGCATCGCAGGAGCGGTAGGCATCGCCGGGGCGGCTGGCATCGCGGGCGCCGCCGCAGTCGACGGGCTCTCGGCGCCGGCCTCGCCGGCTTCGCCGATGATGGCCAAGGTTGCGCCGACTTCCGCGACACCGTCCTCAGGCACCACGATCTCCAGCAGGACTCCGGCCACCGGGGAGGGCACTTCGGTATCGACCTTGTCGGTGGAGATCTCCACCAACGGTTCATCAGCAGCGACCTGGTCCCCAACCTGCTTCAGCCAGCGGGAGACGGTTCCCTCGGTGACACTCTCCCCAAGTGCTGGAAGTGGAACGGGAGTGGACATCTCTGATGCTCCTTACAGTTGTTGGCTGATACCAAGGCCAGACTAGCCTCCCGGATCACCTGGTGATATCCGAGCGCGCTCGTGATGCGGGACAGTTCGTTCGCTGCACGCTGATCGACATCCGGACGGGAATACCCCCCAGGGCGTTACTTCGGCTCCCGGCGGTGGTCGGTGACAGCCAGAAACGCCCCCACCAGCGCTTCGGCCAATGCTGCTCCGGGTGCCGGTGACAGGCCGGTGTACAGCGAAGCCGCCGTCCCGGCGCAGGCGTACAGGCCGGCAATCGGGGTGGCATCTTTGCGTACCACCCGCCAGGCGGCATCCGTCGTGACGCCGCCGCGCGTGCCGGTATCGCCGGGGAAGACCTTCACTGCCCAGAACGGCGGCTTGTCGATCTTGCCCAAGGACGGATTCTTGCGCTTGGCCCGGCCAGCATCCTCTCGTCCGCCGCGTCCAAAATCGCTGTCGTTGCCGCGCCCGGCGAAACTGTTGAAACGCACCACGGTGCCCAGCAGTCCGGCACGATCCAGCCCGGTCGTCTGCGCAAGGTCGTTCAAGGTGTTGGCCTTCACGATCTCACCGGCATCCAGGGCGCGACGGGGAGTGTTTCCCTTCGCCCACGGACCCAAGGCCGTCGCCTGACGATGACGCTGATCCATGATCAGGTAGGACGGCACGGCACGCACCGCGCGACTGTGGTCGTACATGGTGCGTCCGACCTCGTAACTGCTGCTGGTCTCGTCGAGGAAGCGGTCCCCGGCGGAGTCCACCAACAGACTGTGCGGTGCTGCTAGGGCCTCGCTCACCGAATAGGCGCCGCCATCGACCAGAACCACCGGAACCCACCAGGCGTCGCCCAGATTGCCGGTCGCTGCGCCCAGCCGCATGGCCATCTCGATGAGCTTGCCGTCGCCGATGCGCTCGGAGGTTGTGGTCCAGCTGCTGCTGGTGGGCAGCGGCAGATACTCCTGGCGCAGGTCCTCATTGGATTCGAAACCGCCGCCGGCTAGGAGCACTCGGCGGGCCGGCACCTCGGTCCGCACGCCTTCGCGATTCACCACGACGCCCGTGACGCCGCTCTCATCGCCCAGCACGTCGGTGACCGGTGAGTTCAGCCACAGCTCGACACCGTTGGCTACGGCGCGATGCAGCAGATGAGCCACCAGCGAGTCGCCACCACCGCTGGTCGGACGCGGCAGCGGCAGTGTCAGCGGGAGTCGGGCCATCGTCTCGGTGATGCCCCTGGCCGGCCGTCCGAGCGCCTGCTCGGTCTCACCGAGCAGGCGGCGATCCAAGGGGCCGGTCTGCAGGGTCCGTCCGTGCACCTTGGCCCCGGGCAACACCGGATACCGATCACCCGCACCCTTGGCGATGCTCAACGGCAGTTTGGAGGAAACCAGCCAGCGGGCCAGCTTCGGCGCCGTCCGGACGAAGGCAGCGCGTCGCGCCGCATCGGACGGATCAGCCACCGCCCCCATCAGGGCCTGCAGGTACTCGGCTGCCTCGGCCATGGAGTCGGCCAGGCCTGCCTTCTCCTGCAGGGGGTTCGCCGGCAGCCAGAACTCGCCGGAGCCTCCCGCAGTATTGCCGCCGGCTGCTGCTGCGGCATCCACGACGAGCACACTGTCACCGAGGCGACGCGCCGCGGCTGCCGCGAGCAGTCCGGCCGCGCCGGCACCGACAACCACCAGATCGGTGGCGCGAGTTGCCATATCAGTTGGCCCGGGCGTGGGCGAGTGCAATCAGAGTGCGCACGCTCATGCCGGTTCCACCAGTGGTGACGTAGCCGTGCTCGGCCGCATCGTTGAATGCCGGGCCGGCGATATCGAGGTGGGCCCACGGAGTGTCCTCGGGCACAAAGGTGGATAGGAAGGCCGCAGCGGTCAGTGCGCCGCCGTAGCGATCTCCGGTGGACTTCACATCGGCCACCTTCGACGCGAGTTTCGGGGCCGCATCGTCGGTGATCGGAAGCTGCCAGAACAACTCGCCGGCCGCCTCGGCGGCGTCCAACACCATATCGGCGGTCTCATCGTCGCGGGCCATCAACCCGGCCACCTGAGTTCCCAGCGCCACCATGCAGGCACCGGTGAGCGTAGCCACATCGACGACCAGGTCAGGCTTCTCACTGCTGGCCTTGGCCAGGGCGTCGGCGAGCACCAGGCGGCCTTCGGCGTCGGTGTTGCCGTTCTCCACGGTGGCACCGTTGAACATGGTCAACACATCGGAGGGACGGTACGCCGTGCCCGAAGGCAGGTTCTCGGCGAGTGCCGCCCAGGCCGTCACCTGAATGCGCAGGCCAAGTTTGGCGATGGCGTTCACCGCTGCGATCACCGAGGCAGCACCAGCCATGTCGCACTTCATGGTGTACATGCCGTCCTGGGTCTTGAGATCCAGGCCACCGGCATCGAAGGTGATGCCCTTGCCGACCAGCACCAGGTGGAACCGTGCACCCCGCGGCGCGTAGGCGACCTTCAGCAGTCGTGGTTTGCGGGACGATCCGCCGCCGACGGCGAGGATGCCGCCGAAACCGTCGCGCTCCAAAGCCTTGTCGTCCCATACATCGATGGCCACCTTGGAGCCCTTGGTGACCGCGCGTGCGGATTCCACGAAGGTCTCCGGGTAGAGCAGGTTTGCCGGAGTGTTGACCCAATCCCGGGCCTGCAGCACGGCCTCGGCGGTGACCTGCGCGAGATCGAGGGCCTGCTTGGCGTCCGGCTTGCGGCTGGTGGAGACCACCGTGATGGCGCCGATTCCCGGCGTCTCGGTCTTGGTGGGTCCGTAGTGATAGCTGCCCAGCAGGGCACCCTCGGCTGCGCCTTTGATGATGGACGGCTCAGTGGTGTCCAGGCTGAGGGTCACCTGATGCGGCTTGTCCGCGGGCAGCCCGGCGATCATCCGAACCGCAGCCCCGGCAGCGCGCCGAACCTGCTCGGCGGTGACATCGATCGGGCCCACGCCGACTACGACCAGACGGATGCCGCCCGGCAACGCGAGCAGCGCACAGGTGCCCGTCTTCGACGATGCCCCGAATGTCTTGGCGAGACTGCGCACGTCGGTGCCCAAAGCCTTGGTCGTCGCCTTGGCCAGATCCTCGGACAGGCCCACCAGCAGATCGCCGTCCTGGGCCTCGGCGAGGCCGACCACCAGCATCCCGGGGTCTGACGCTGCGCCGGTGGCGAGCTTGATGGTGGGAAGGCTGAAGCTGAACACGTTTGCTTCCTTCTCGACTAGGTGTAGACCGCAACGACCCTAGGCTACTTCGCTTGGGCCTGGCCATGTAGGGGATCATGTGTGCGGGTTTCCCCCCACAGGCCTGCTGATGGCTAACGTGTACTCCCGACAGGAGGCACCATGACCGAACCACTCCATTCCCCGCTTCATGATCGCCACGTGGAAGCCGGCGCGACCTTCTCCGAGTTCGGAGGCTGGCTGATGCCGCTGCAGTACGGCGGGGTGGTAGGCGAACACCGCGCCGTCCGGAACTCGGTGGGGGTGTTCGACGTCAGCCACCTCGGCAAGATGCGGGTTCGCGGCACCGGCGCCGCCGACTTCGTCAATCGGATGGTCACCAACGAGCTGCGACGCATTGGCCCTGGCCAGGCGCAATACACCCTGTTGTGCACCGCCGACGGCGGCGTGGTGGACGACATGATCGCCTACCTGTTCAGCGATGACGAAGTCTTCATCATTCCCAACGCGGCCAACACCGCGACCGTGGTCGAGGCCTTTGCCGCCGCCGCGCCGGAGGGGATCACCGTGACCAACGAGCATCGCGACTATGCGGTGATCGCCGCGCAGGGTCCGGAATCCGATGAACTCCTGGCCGAGTTGGGGCTGCCCACCGACCAGGACTACATGAGCTTCGCGGTTGCCCAACTCGACGGTATCGAGCTGACAGTGTGCCGCACGGGTTACACCGGAGAGCGCGGCTACGAGTTGGTGGTGCCTGCTGCCGCCGCCCTGGCGGCATGGGACGCGGTGGTCGCTGCCGGGCAGCATCATGCGCTGCAGTTGTGTGGCCTAGGTGCCCGCGACACGCTGCGAACCGAGATGGGCTACCCCCTGCACGGCCACGAGTTGAGTCTCGACATCAGCCCGGTGATGGCCAATGTCGGCTGGGCCGTCGGTTGGGACAAAGCGGAGTTCGTCGGCGCCGAGGCGCTCCGTGCGCAGCGGCAGGCGAAGACCGGGCCGCTGCTGCGAGGGCTGAAGGCTCTGAGCCGATCCATCCCGCGTCCCGACATGGAGGTGCTGGTCCACGGCGAAGTCATTGGACGGGTGACGTCCGGCACCTTCTCACCCACCCTTTCCCACGGCATCGCCCTGGCGCTGCTCGATCGCGGCGTCCGCCTCGGCGATGTGGTCGAGGTCTCGGTGCGGGGACGTCATGAGCCTTTCGAGGTCGTCAAGCCCCCATTCGTCACTCCCGGCGTCCGCTCGTCCTGACCGCTACTGGGCGACCAGTAGCAACCCTGCCACTGCGTGGCGCCATCACAGTGGGATACCCTTGGGGGTATGCCGGGAACGGATGAGAGAGTGCAGTCGGTGGTGGCCGCGGGAGTGGCGGCGCCGGTTGCCGGTCAATGGCAGCGGCTGCGGGATTGGCCACGTCGACGCTGGTTCACAGCGGGGGCGAGTGCCCTCGCGATTGTGGCCTTCATCGGACTGTCCACCGCTATGATCCCGAACCCTGTCTTCGGACGTGAAGTGGCCACGACCTGGTGGGCGTGGCCGGTGCTCGTCATCACGGCAGTCCTGGGCGGGTTGCTCACGGCAACCTATGTGCGAGACCCGGCAGCACCGCGCACGCCGGGGCGGTTCGGCGTGGCCGGCAGCCTGCTGAGCTACTTCGCCGTGGGCTGCCCCGTGTGCAACAAGATCGTGCTGCTGGCACTGGGCTACACCGGCGCTCTGCAGTGGTTCGCCCCCGTTCAGCCGCTGTTGGCACTCGGCGGGGTGGCGCTGTTGGGCTACGCCCTGTGGCGACGACTACGCGGCGAGATCGCCTGCCAGACCTCATCGGCGGCATGACCGACCCCATCGATCTCGATGAGTGGATCGGCAAAGCCACCGAACTGCTCCAGGGACGTAGCGCAGGTCAGGCGATGTGCACCTTCACCAAGGCCGGAATCTCCGTCCCGGGAATGAAGTACGCCGAAGGACGCTGGGCCGCGCTGCGAGAAGTGCAGCGGGCCGTCCGCACCGGCACCGAACTGTCCGAGGCGGCGTCGGCCGCCGAGTACTCCTGGGCCGGGCAGCTCGACGTGCTGCAGCAGCGTGGCGCCGGTCAGGATTGGATCGCCTACCGTAGCGGCGGCGTCGATGTGTTGGCCGAACTGATCGCCCAGCTCGGCGCTAGGGGACGATCCCGTTTCGCGCAGCCGAAGGGCTGAAACGGGAGCCGAACCGCCGGCGGCGCGACTCTGCCCAACCGGACCTGGCGTGGGGCCAGCACCTCGGCCACTTCGCTGGGGCAGTCCAACCACCCGGTGTCCACCATGTCGGAACGGTAGGTGCTCAGGGCTCCAAACTCATCGGGCCGTACACGAGCCTTTCCTGCTCGTACAGGGACACGGTGAGTACTCCGGAAGCAGCCAGGGTGGGGTAGTTCTCGGCGAGCCAGGCCTCCGCGGTGGCCTGGTCGGCAAAGCGTCCGGTGAGTCCTAGCTCAATGCGCAACTCGGGCTCCAGCTCCGGGTGCGACTGCCAGTGGAACCCCATCGTGACTCAGATCTCGTCGCCCGGCTTGACGGTCGGTGCCGGCATGCGGAACCGGCGAAGGCTGATGATCCGGTTGATCATGTACATCAGCAGGCCGCGCACCGACTCATTGGGCAGTCGCTCGGCGTGCAACACCTTGAACTGCCGCCAGAGCAGGAAGATGTGGATCGCGAGCGCGAACAACGCCAGGTACGGGAAGAACGTGGCGTACACCGCCACTTCGGGGTTGATGTACATCGCGGCCAGCGCCAATGCCAACGCGCCGATGATCACCGGCATCCACAACTGGGTGATGCCCTTGCGAGAGTCGATGAAGTTGCGCAGCAGGATCCTGCCGGGCTCGTCGTCGACCTTCTTCCACGCCTCTTCGCGATTGCGAGTCTTGGCCTCGCGGTCACGCTGTCGCTGCTCGGCCGGGGAGAGGGTTGGATGCAGCCGCTCGCGACGAGCCGCCTCGGCTTCGCGTCGAGTCGGCGTGGGGACCTTCTTCTTCTTGGCGGCGCTGTCGGCGGTGGAAGTGTTCGACGCCGCCGAGGCGCTGGCGTCCTCGGATCGATCGTAAGGGCGGAATAATCCCACTTGTAACCTGCCTGTGGTGCGACGATGTGTGCCACATCCTAGGTCACAGTCGACGATTCAGAGGAGGCGAGGTGTCCAGCGATCCCTCGGAACTCGCCATCGAGTATCAGCGGCGGCTGCGCGCGCTGCATCAGGCGCAGTCCGAACTGGCGGAGTTACAGGCTGCTATTCGCCGATTGCAGATCGATCGTCCGCACCTGAACGTCGACGACGCCGCGCGTCGACAACAGCAGTTGGATACCGCGCAGCAGCAGGTCGCCGTGCGGGTGGCGCAGCGGCGTGCCGAAGCCGAAGTCGCCCGGCGGGAGTTTCGCTTGAACTCCGAAGGCGGCATCGAGCCCGCGGAGTTGGCAACCGAGGAGCCAGTCGCCGGCTTCGAGCAGCCACCCTTCGCTGACCCTCATTGAGCCCGCGTTGTTGCGCAGTATTGCCAACCAGCCTGCCCCCAGCGGGCATTTCCCGGCCGCGAACCCGTTCAGCGCAGCTGCAACCACACGTACACTTGCGGCGAATCCGACGGACGCCGTGGCACTGTTGACGGCGCTCGTGATCGGCACTGGAAGGACATGAACCCATGACGGTTGACCAGACCACCGCTGGCATCACTCTGACCGAAGGCGCGGCCAAGAAGGTCCAGTCTCTGCTCGAGGCAGATGGCACCCCCGACCTGCTGCTGCGCATCTCGGTCGCTCCCGGCGGTTGCTCGGGCCTGCGCTATCAGCTCGCCTTGGACGACAAACAGTCCGATGATGACGTGGTGGCCGAGCAGTTCGGCACCAAGGTGATCACCGACAAGATGAGCTTCCCGTACCTGATGGGTGCCACCATCGATTTCGTGGACACCATTTCCCAGCAGGGGTTCACCATCGATAACCCCAACGCCACGAACTCCTGCGCCTGCGGCGATTCCTTCCAGTGATCCTGGCTCCGGTTGTGGACAACCGGAGATGATGGGGTCATGCCCCTGATCGAGGAACCCCGCCGGATGAACCCCGTGCTGCGCTTGGGCGTGGCCATCTCCGAGCGGGTCACCGGGCGCCGAATGCTGCCCGCTCGGCTGCTGTCGTGGTACCCGAAGGCGGCTATCGGCGCTGGCGTGTTGGAGTCGTTGGTCGCGCATGACGAACCGTCGCCGCGGCTGCTGAAGCTGGTGCGGATGAGCGCCTCGATCACCGCCAACTGCGCTTTCTGCGTGGACATGAACGGTTTTGAGTACGACCAGGTCGGCGTCAGCGACGCCGAGGCTGAGGCTTTGGCCGGTGATCTGGACGCGGTCGACACCTTTACTGTCGCCGAGCGGCTCGCCATCGAGTACACCCGCCGAATCTCGAGTTCCCCGCTGGAGTTCCCAGGGGATCTGATGGCCGCCTTGCGTGAGGCGTACACCGAGCGGGAGCTGGTGATTCTGGCAACCACGGCCGCCCAAGTGAACTACTGGGCTCGGGTGATTCAAGCCCTGGGGATTCCTCCTGCCGGATTCCGCACCGACTGCGAACTGCCTGCAGCAGGCCCTGCCTAACCTCTGCGAACGGATTCGAGCAGTGAGGCCTGAGCGCAGGAGCTAGCCTGGCCGCGATGAGTGAACCACGAAAGCCGCGACGTCCCGCCTTTCGGGACCCCTCGGCATTGGAAGCCTTGGGTGAGCCGACCGATCCGGTTGCTGCGCTGCATGCTGCCCACGAGTCGGCAGCGGCATTGCTGCGCACTGGTCGAGCAGCCGATGACCCGGCGGTGACCGAGCGGCTGATCGCGTTGACCGACGAGGTCGGGCTCGACACGCTCGCCGAGGTGTGGGCGGTGCGTCCGGCCCGCAGTCTGCCGGGGGTGCTGTGGCGGCTATACCTGTTGCGGGAATGGGTGGCCACCAAACCCGAGGAGGCGGCCCGCGAGTATGGCGCCGGGATCCGGTTCACCGAACCCAACCACGCCGTCGCCGGTGTGGACCCGCCGGGGCCGACGGAGGTTCGCATCGTCGCTGACGAGATCCTTCGAGGTGCCTTCCGCGGCGATGTCGCGATTGCCCTGGAACGAGCCGCTGCGTTCTGTCACGTGGTCGCCTCGGGGCGGGCCGATTCCACCGGTGGCGAGAAGGCCGTGTTGACTGCGGTACGGCTGCAAGACATGGCCGTCGATCTGACCGCCAGTGCGGCACTGTGGCGTAGCGGCAAGTTGGAGTGATTCGACGCCTGACCTATGCTCGGTCTCGGTGTCGGGCTGCGGTAGCCCCGGGCTCCAACATTCGCCGCTTCGAGCGGCCCCGCGCCGAGAGGCGCTCCCGGCCCGACGCCACCACCCTCCACCTACTCTGCGCCCGAAACCCGCTCTTTGCGCTCGAAACTTCGAGCGCAAAGACGCAATTCGAGCGCAGAGTGGGGGTTACCAGCTGGAGTGGAGAGGGCGACCCTCGTTGTAGCCGGACGCCGATTGCACGCCGACGATGGCCTGATTGGTGAACTCAGTCAGGGTGCGGGCGCCGGCGTAGGTGCAGGAACTGCGCACTCCGGAGACGATGAAATCGATCAGATCCTCCACGCCGGGGCGTTCGGGGTCCAGGTACATCCGTGACGAAGAGATGCCCTCCTCGAACAGGGCCGCGGTGGCCCGCTCGAAGGCGGACTGATTGCGCGTCCGCGCCCGCACCGCTCGTGCCGACGCCATCCCGAAGGATTCCTTGTACGGGCGTCCGTCGGCGGCGAACAGCAACTCGCCGGGTGATTCGAAGGTGCCGGCGAACCAGGAGCCGATCATCACCGCACCGGCACCGGCTGCAAGCGCAAGCGCAACGTCGCGAGGATGCCGAACCCCACCATCGGCCCAGATCGCCTTGCCGGCATCGCGGGCTTCGGCGGCGCACTCCAGCACGGCCGAGAACTGCGGACGGCCCACCCCGGTCTGCATCCGGGTGGTGCACATCGCACCGGGTCCGACACCGACCTTGATCACATCGGCGCCTGCCTCGACCAGATCGGCCACACCATCGGCGGTCACGACATTGCCGGCCACGATCGGGACGGCGCGCTCAGCGGCGTTCACCACCGACCGGCAGCGTTGCACGGCGCTGATCATGCGCTCCTGGTGGCCGTGGGCGGTATCCATCACCAGCACGTCGGCACCGGCGGCCAGCAATGCCTCGACGCGTTCCTCGACATCACCGGAGATCCCGACCGCGACGCCGATCTTGAGCGCGCCGTCGGCGTCCAGCGCCGGAGCGTACAGCTCAGCGCGCACGGCGCCTTTCACTGTCATGACACCGGTCAGCCTGGTTCCGCGCACGGCGATGGCCGCCTTGTGGCGGTGAGTCGACAGCTTCTCGAACACCTCTCTCGGAGTGGCGGTATCGGGCACCAGGATGAGATCGGTGCTCATGGCCTCGTGCACCTGGTTGAACCGGTCCAGTCCGCTGAGGTCGCGTTCGGAGACGGTTCCCAAGGGGGTGCCGGCCTCGTCGATGACGACCACCACTTGGTGGGAACGGCGTGGCAGGACGGCCAAAGCCTCGCCCACGGTGGCGTGAGGATCGATGGTGAGAGCGGTGTCGAAGACCGTGTGGGCGCCTTTCACCTTGGCGATCGCCTGCGCCACGATGTCGGTGGGCAGGTCTTGGGGGATGATCGCGATACCGCCGCGACGGGCCACTGTTTCGGCCATTCGTCGTCCGGAGATCGCCGTCATGTTCGCCACCACCAGGGGCAGCGGCAGGTTCAGCCCGTCACCGCTGGTGAGGTCGACATCCAGCCGTGAGGTCACCGAGGACCGTCGGGGCGCCATGAAGACGTCGTCGTAGGTCAGGTCGTAACTGGGTTTGCCCGTAAGGAATCGCACCGCACCAGGCTACCCAGGATGCCGGCTCACTGGCTGGACGTCGATCAGCCTTGACTCGGACCCACCGGCCTGAGCGGCTACCATGACAACGCCTGACCTGAAATGAGGGAGACGATGAGCGCAGCCACTGCCCGGATCATGGTGTATTCCGACGACCGGACCGTCCGCGAACAGGTGCGTGTGGCCTTGGGGAAGACCCTGGCCGGGCGAGAGCTCGACCTGGTCGACATCGCCACCGGGCCTGCCGCGATCAATGCCATGGACACCTCTGAGTTCGATCTGCTGATCCTGGACGGCGAGGCCGTGCCCTACGGCGGCATGGGTCTATGTCATCAGCTCAAGTCCGAGTTCGAGGACTGCCCGCCGGTGCTGATTCTGCTCGCCCGCGTGGCCGATGCGTGGTTGGGCACCTGGTCCGAAGCCGAGGCGATGGCGCCCTATCCGCTGGATCCGGTTGCGTTGCCGCAGCAGGTGGCCGGTCTGCTCGGCGTCAAGGAGGCGGCACAGGCGTGACCTGGCCGGAGGTGCTGGCGGCGCTGACCGCCCGGTGTGATCTCAGCCCGGAGGCGGCTACCTGGGCGATGGGCCAGATTCTGGCCGGTGAAGCGACCGATGCCCAGATCGCCGCCTTTGCTGTGACGCTTCGGGCCAAGGGCGAAACCGCCGCAGAGATCAGTGGCTTGGCCCAGTCCATGCTCGATGTGGCCACCGCGATCGACCTCACCACCGACGCTGTCGATATCGTCGGTACCGGCGGGGATCGTGCCATGACGGTGAACATCTCCACCATGGCGGCCATGGTGGCTGCCGCTGCCGGAGTGCCGGTGGTCAAACACGGCAACCGGGCTGCTTCCAGTGCCTGTGGCACGGCGGACTGCTTGGAGGCCCTCGGGGTCGCCCTGGACGTCCCGCCCAGTGCGCAGGCCCAAGTGCTGGCCGATGCCGGCATCGTGTTCATGTTCGCTCCGCTGTATCACCCCTCGCTGCGTTTCGCGGCGGGCCCCCGACGCGAACTCGGCGTCCCCACGATCTTCAACTTCCTGGGCCCGCTGGCCAATCCGGCGCGTCCGGCCGCTTCGGCGATCGGTGTCGCCGATGAGCGCATGGCCGCCCTCATGGCGCAGGTGATCGCCGGACGCGGGCATCGCGGCCTGATCTTCCACGGCGGTGACGGTCTGGATGAGCTGACCACCACCACCGCATCGCGAGTGTGGGTGGTCGCCGACGGTCAGGTCGTGGAAAGCGGCTTTGATCCGACAGATCTGGGTATTCCGGCCTCGACGCCGGAGTCCTTGGTCGGTGGCGACCCGACTCACAATGCTGCCGTCGTGCGAGAGGTGTTCGCCGGCGCCGCCGGCCCCATCCGCGACATTGTGCAACTCAATGCCGCGGCCGCCATCGTTGCTTTCGAGGGGCCGGTGTTCGACGTTCCGGTCGCCGATCAGTTGCGCGAGCCGTTCGCTCGGGCAGGTCAGGCCATCGACTCCGGTGCCGCCGCCGCACTGTTGGAAACCTGGGTCGCCGCCACCGGGGGTGCGAAGGCCTGAGTTCGGCCAGGGGCGACCGACCCGACCAAGCTCTCGGTGTGGTGCGGCTAGCTCAGTGCTGCATTGAGGAGCAATGCAGCGGGGCCGCCCAGCAGCAGGGCGGGGCCGTAGGCGAATTGGTGGCGTCCCTGCAGGCGCACCACGATTGCCCAGATTGCTCCGATGAGGGTGCCCAGCAGGAACATCCAGTACAGAACCTGCGGGCTGGTGGCACCGCCGACGACGCCGAGAACGGCGGCCAGTCGTACATCGCCGAAGCCGAACTTCTCACCGCTGAATCTCCACAGCAGCCAAAACAGGCCAGCGGCCGTGGCGGACCCGGCTGCCGCCCACACCAGTGACCACGGATCGCTCCGCAACCAGGCGCTCGCGAGGGTGCCTAGGCTCACCAGGGTCAGAGTCAGATAGCTGAGCCGGAAGGGGAGGAAGGTTGTCTGGGCATCGATCAGGCCCAGCAGAGTACCCAGACCGATCAGCGGGAGCCACACCGGCCACAGCGACGCATCGATCAGCGTCAGACAGAGCCAGCCCAGACTGGCGGTGATTCCCAGTGCCAGCAGCCGGAACCGACGGGTCGCAAGCTTGTCGAAGCGCACCTGCGGCGCCTCCTGCGGAGCGGGCAGCCAGCTCAGCAGGAGTGGTGTCAGCGCGACGCAACACACAGCGAGCAGAGCAGCGGTCGCTGCGGCGGCCAGGGGTGGGGTAGGCACGACCGGCAGCCTAGCCGGTGGTCCGGTATTGCAGCCGGGCCGACTGAGCCAGCAGTGCCGTGAGACGACTACAGGTCGGGGAAGCCAAGGTCGCCGATAGCTCGCTGCGGCTGAGTCGGCAGTAGCGCGCCAGTTGGCTCGGAGGGCAGCCATCGGCCAGCAGGGCGGCCAGGATCCGGTTGGTGTCGTGTGCCGGCACTTGTTGGCGGCTGAGTTCAGTCAAAGTGTGATGGGTCAGTCCCAGCAGCCGCTGTGCGGTCTCGGCAGGCAGCTTCTCTAGGCGGCGGCTACCGGGCGTGTTCAGCAGTCGTCCGACCAGTCGATGGGGTACATCGGCTGCCAGCGCCATCACAGGCCAGGGCAGGCCGGTGCGGTCAAGGAGGAGCCGAAGGTGGGCACGGAAGGGTGCGGAGTGCACCCATGAGTATTCGCTTCTGAGGGCAGTCACACCCGAGAAGGTCGAAAAAGGGGCGCCGGTGTGAGCCGGCGCCCCTGATTCTCAGGACTTTCTCAGCGTTGTGCCTTGGTGAAACCAGCCTCCTCGGCGGCTTCCTCGCTGACGAACCACACCTCGGCGCTGGTGCGCTCATAGGACGCACTGCCGGGAACGTGATACTTCTTCGAACGGTCGTTGCCCTTGATGGTGAAGTCCTCCGGCGGCTCGTCGCCGACGTAGGAGCCCTCGCCGTAGGGGCTCTCATCGGTGAACTCGTCGGTATCGGCATCGCCGATGATCGGCTCGTCGACCTCAGGGATCTCGGTGGTGTCCTCGACGTCGGCTTCGTCGTCGGCAACCGGATCGGCGACGTAGGCGCTCTCCCTCGGCGTGTAGGTCTCCCAGCCGGTGGACGGATCGGCGACCAGCTTCTTGATGGCAACGGCCACGCCGGCGAGCACGGCGCCGGCCAGCACGATCTTGCCGAAGGTCTTCCAGCCGGACTTCTTCTTCTTGCCGGTGGCCTTGTCCAACTGGGCAGCCAATGCGGCGGAGGCCGCCGCGACTTTCAGCTCGGTGGCCAATGGCTGCTCGGCCAGCATCTTCAACTGCTGGGAAAGTGCAGGCAGGAACTCGTCTTGGACCTTTTCGCGAGCGGAGTCAATGACTGGTGGGATTCGCTCCAGCACATCATCGACGGCCGGTCGCACCCGATGGACGGTGTCATTCACCGCCGGGGTGACCCGACCGATGGCATCGTCCAAGGTCGGCTGAACCTTTTCGAACGTCCCGGACGCGAAACGGGCGCTGCGGATGCCGACATCCTTCAAGGCAGGGCGCACTTTGGAGTAGGCCTGATCGGCGAGGTAGCCCCCGTCGTGCAGTGCCTGCACTACGTACGGAGTCAGGTACTCGACGGCTGCCTGAGTGTTGTTTTCGACCGCCTTGAGCAGTTTTTCGGTCTTCACGGCGCCTCCGGTATCTCAGTCGGGGTTGTTGCACTCCACCGTACCTGTCGCGAGCCGGGTTATCACGTGCATCTGTCAGGATGGGCGCTATCGAGAAAGGACTACCTGATGGCCCAAACCGCCACATTGCATACCAACCACGGTGACATCGTGATCACGCTGTACCCCGATCAGGCCCCGAAGACCGTGGCCAATTTCGTCGGGTTGGCAACCGGCACCCAGGAATACCGCGACCCCCGTACCGGGCAGGCGACCACCGGCCAGTTCTATGACGGCCTGACCTTCCACCGCGTCATTGACGGCTTCATGATTCAGGGCGGCTGTCCGCTGGGCACCGGCACCGGCGGCCCGGGCTACCAATTCGGCGACGAGTTCCATCCCGACCTGCACTTCAACCGCCCCTATCTGCTGGCCATGGCCAATGCCGGCCCGGGCACCAATGGCTCACAGTTCTTCATCACACTGGCACCCACCCGGTGGCTGGATCGTAAGCACACCATCTTCGGTGAAGTCGCCGATGACGCCTCGATGGCCGTCGTCGACGAGATCGGTCTGGTCAAGACCGGTGCCGCGGATCGTCCGGTTGAAGCGGTCGTGATCACCAGCGTGGAGATCACCGAGGCCTGATCGTTGTGGCGGCCACTCGCTCCCCATTCGGGGGCGGGTGGCCGGCGCATCAGCTGCCGATGGCGAAGGCTGCCTCGAGGTCGTGGGTGGAATAGGCGCGGAAGGCGACGTGAGTCTCGGTTTCCAGAACGCCGGCCACCTTGTTGACCTTCTCGGTCACCACGGCGGCCACCTCATCGATCGTGCGCACCCGCACGAGTGCGATCAGGTCGATGGTGCCGGTGACCGAATAGACCTCGGAGACCCCGTCGATGTCAGCCAGGTGCTGGGCGACCTCGGGGATCGAGTCGACATTGGCGTTAACGAACACAATCGCGGTGATCATGGAGTGATCCTAATCCCCGGTTGACGCAGTTGAACCGAGGCCTGCGGTCCGCAACCCAGCGGCCAACTCCACTGTCCGTCGATCTCGATCAAGCGGACCCCGGGCTGCTCCAGCCAATCAGCTATCCGCTCGGATTCCTCGATCAGCGCGGCGGGTTGTGGCGGGATCGGTGCGGCAACCCATTCCGCCGAAGCGACTGCGGCTTCGGCGACACTCAGCGGTGAATCCCCGGGTAGGGCGAGGGCGGACGCAGCGAGGCGTCCATAACGAATGACGTGAATCTCCCAGTTCCCATCGACCGGGAGCGCTGCCACGATCTGAGCACAGGAGGCCAATGCTGACAGGCGATGGTGGCGCAGCAGCGCTCGGCTGAGTTCCTCCACACGGGCAGTCAGCACACCGGCTTCCTCGTAGCGTTCGGCGTCGATCAGACTGCGCAATTGGCGGCGGACGGATTCCACGACGGCCGGTAGTTCTCCGGCAAGGACGGCGCGCACGCCTGCCACGATCACCTCGTATTGGTCGGTGCTGACGGTCAGCTGGCACGGCGCGGCGCAGCGTCCCATGTCTGCCAGGACACACGCCGGTGACGGCTTCTTCGCTGAGAGCCGAGTCGTGCACTGGCGCAGCGTGAAGGTGTTGTACAACGCGAGTTGCACCTCTTCGGCGGATGCCCGGCGTCGGAACGGGCCCAGGTAGTGGGCGCCGTCGTCACCGACGCTGCGCACGATCGACAACCGGGGGTAGGCCTCGGTGGTCAGCTTCAGCCACTGCTGGCGTTCGGGGAACTTCGAGCGTCGGTTGTAGCGCGGGGAGTGGGCTGCGATCAGCCGCAACTCCAGTACTTCGGCCTCCAGTGGAGTGCGGCAGACGGTGGTCTCGACCTTTGTGGCGATTCGCACCATCTCGTCCATGCGGGGCCGGGTCTCGGATGCGGTGAAGTAGCTGGCCACCCGTTTGCGCAGATTGCGGCTGGTGCCGACGTAGAGCACTTGGTGTCGCCGGGTTCCGTCGGCGGCGACCAGGTCGGCGACGAACTGGTAGACCCCCGGCGCGGAAGGCACGTCCTTGGCGAGAGTGCGCTTGGCTCGGCGCTGCGGGGAGACGCGGTGTAGGAATTCCGTCAGATCCGGCAGCGTGTCGACCCCGAGGTTGCCGACCCGCTCCAGCAGTGCGTGCAGGACGTCGACGGTGGCGCGGGCATCATCCAGAGCGCGGTGATTGGGCGTGACCGCGGTGTGGAAGTAGGCGGCCAGCGTGCCGAGTTTCACATTCGGCACCTCATTGCGCAGCAAAGACTGCCGGGCCAATGCCACGGTGTCGATCACTTCGGGATCGGGCCAGGGATAGTCCAGTTGGGCACAGGCCCGCTTGAGAAAGCCGACATCGAATCGGGCATTGTGGGCGACCAGCACGCAGCCGGCCGAGAACTCCACGAAGCTGGGCAGGACCTGAGACAGCGTGGGAGCTGTGGCGACGAGCTGATCGGTGATGCCAGTCAGGACGGCGATCATCGCGGGAATGTGTACCTGCGGGTTCACCAGGGTTTGAAACTCGCCCACTACCTCGCCGCCGCGCACCTTCACCGCCCCGATCTCGGTGATGGTGTCCTCCGGGCCGCCGCCGGTGGTCTCCAGATCGACCACACAAAAGGTGACGGCATTCAGTGGCTCACCCAGGTCGGTCAGTCGGGGTTGCAGGATGGGGCTGCTCACGTCGATCAACCTAGCCGCTGGCTGAGACAGTGCCTCTCAGCAGTTCGGGATGGCGGCCTCCCAGAGCTGTGTGGCGCTGATGATCGCTACTCGGTTCGAGGTGGTGGCGAGGGCCGATATCTCACCGGGAGTGTTCCAGTTCCGCCAACTTCCATCGCGGCAGCCGTAGCTGATGCCGGGCTGGGCCGCGTTGACCGCAACCACCGGACGCCCATCGCTCAGCGCCACCAATGCCGACGGGCTCGTGTCGTTGCTGGCTTCTCCGGCCAGAGTGATGGGTGCGGAGACGGTGGCCTGCGCATCGGCGGCGAACGTCACCTGCCAGGCGGTCGCGGTGCCATGGACCCACCCGACGACCCAGCAGTGCGCGCCCGTGCAGGCCACACCGGTTGCCAGGGCGAGCCCGGTGCCCTGAGTCGGTTCGGGCAAGGAGATTTCGGTCCAGTGCTGGGTGTCGGTCCCGACCCAGATCACGGGACGCTGCTGCAACCCGTCATGCAGGGAGAGGTCGTCGCCGGCGATCACCAACAGCGCCCCGGCATTGGCAACGGCACTGAAACCGAGTTCCCGAGTCGGGTTGGAAGACACCACCTCGGGTGAGGCCGTCGGCGCCGACCAGGTCGTGCCCTGGACGGTGTAGATGACCAGCCGGCTCCCGGTGGAGGTGGTGCGGCTGCCAACGATGACGGGCTGATCAGCCAGTGATGCCGCACCCAGCAGCGGGCCGGCGTCATGGCCGCCGAAAGTGAAGAATGACTGCGGGTGGTTGGTGAGTTCCGCGGCGGCGAGCGTTCCCTGCCACACCGTCCAACGGGGATTGCCGTGGGCTCCACCGGTTTGGACGCCGAGCGCGGTGAGTTGGTCCCCGAGGACGGCTGCGGAGTGCAGGCTGGCCGTGCGCGCATAGGGCTCGTGGGGGATGAGGCGGAAGTTCTCCCGGTCACCGTCGGAGCTGATCCGGTCCAATGCCGGGGCACTGTTGCGTTCTCCGGCCACCAGCAAGCCGTCATCGAGGGCCGTCACCGTCGACGGCGACAGGCCGTCCAAGTCGACGGCGCGCCACGTCGGCACCTCGGCGGCGCAGCCGCTCAAGGACGCTGCAATCAGCAGGACCAGCAGGACATGCCTCATGGTGGCAGCCTAAGTGGCTGCGGGCCGAGGACTGGCTCGATTTCGCTGGCCGAGGGAGTGTCAGAGGCGGCGGCGATGATTGAGCTATGAACATCTTGCATGTCGACTGTGGCACCTGCCAGGCGCGCGGTGAGGCCTGTGCGGAGTGCGTCATCTCTGTCCTGCTTGGGCCGATGCCCGATGAGATCGACCTGGACGAGCAGGAGCAGGCCGCCTTGGCGGCGATGGCCGATTCCGGGCTGGTGCCGCCGCTGCGACTGGTGTCGGGGCAGTGAGGTCCGGCCCGCTCCAACCTCGGCGGGCGCGATCGAATCCTGAGAAATGGCCCAGCGGAGGAGTTGCACATCCCTGGCCCGTCGCTTAAGGTTTTCTCAGTTTCGTTTCAGGGGGCAGTAAGTCCTGAGGACTGAGGGGTTCTGAATGACGTTGAGGATCGGGCGGATCGCCCTAGGCGCAGCCATAGCGGTGAGCCTGACGATCTTCGCAGGCCCCACCATTCCGGCCAGCGCCGAACCCACCCCCACGCCGAGCACCGTCAAGTCGGCCAAGCAGCGTGTCGAAGATCTTCAGGCTGAAGCCGGCCAGATTGGTGAGGACTACAACACCATCTCCGACGCGCTCGACAAGGGCAAAGCCGAACTCAAGGTGCTCAACGCCGATATCGCGATTCAGCAGAAGAAGGTCGACCAGCTGAGCGCGGACGCCCAGTCCATCGCGCTGGCGCAGTTCCGCAGCCGCGACCTTGACACCACCCTCCAGATCTTCACCTCCGATGATCCCGATCAACTGCTGGATCGGCTGTCCACCGCCAGCAAGGTGGACGACACCATGAGCAAGCTGCTCTCCGAGCAGCAGACCGAACAGGCCAATCTTGCGGACATGAAGCGGGCCGCGCAGGCCGATCTCGCCGCGCTGGTCGATCAGGAGAAGCAACTCTCCGAGCTGAAAGACAAGGCCGACGCCAAGGTCGCCGAAGCCCAAGCGCTCTACGACTCGCTGGATCCCACCGAGCAGCAGCAGGTGGACGGCAACGACGGCAAGGCCAAGGACGGATCGGCCGACAAGCCCGACCCCGGTGACTACGCCAATGCTGATGCCCGATTGCAGAAGGCCATCGCCTACGCGCTGTCCAAGGTCGGCAAGGCCAGCTATGTGTGGGGCGCCTCGGGTCCGAACTCCTTCGACTGCTCGGGTCTGATGCTGGCCGCCTACGGACGGATCGGTATCTCACTGCCGCACTCCTCGGCGGCGCAGGCCGGGCGGGGCCGTCCGGTATCGCGGGCGAACCTGAAGCCCGGTGACCTGGTCTTCTTCGCTCACGGCGGCAGCATCTACCACGTCGCGATGTACATCGGAGGCGGCAAGATCGTGCACGCCCGTCAGCCCCGGTATGGCATCCAGGTCAACAGCCTCGACGGCTACTCCCCGATGGCGTCGGCCCGACGTATCATCGGCTGATCGCTCCACGAATTCTTGGCGGGATTCTCACCGCCCTTCTGCTCACCGGCTGCGCGCTTACTGCGCCACCGCAATCGACGCTGGCCGCGCGGCTGCAGAACTCACTGGCCGACGGTGAAGCCGCCTTTGCCCAGCAGTTCACCAACCCCAGCGCCGCGTCGGCGTGGTACTCCGGCCTGCAGGAGGCCGACGCCCGATTCGCCGGCGACCAGACGCTGGCCGTGCACACCACCTACCCCGGAGACCGACGGTCGGCCTCGGAGGGTGTCGAGCTCCAGCTCAGCGAGGATGGCCGCATCGAAGCCGTCGGTGGTCAGCAACAGCGCCCCCTGTGGACGCTCGGGTCTGTGACGCTTACCCCGGCCACGAGAGGCACTGTCCTCTCGATCGGTCTGACCGCGGCACAGCAACGGGGCTGGGCCGCCCGACTGGATCGTGCCGCCGCCACGGTGGCCGCATCCGGGGTGCTGCCCGCGGACACCGACTGGGACGGCGGTCTGGTCGTCCTGATTCCGGCCAGCAGCACCGATTTCACCGCCATGACCGGAGGCAACGGCTCCGACACCGCCGCAATCACCACCTGCGCAGCAGGCACGCCACGGATCGTGGTCAATCCGGCATCGTTCGAGCAGGGCTCACGCTGGCTGCAGGCCACCCTCACCCATGAAGCCGTCCACGTCGCCACCGACTCGGCCTGCGGCAGCGGCGCGGCCTGGGTGGTGGAAGGAGTGGCTGAGTCGGTGGCCGCAGCCAGTGATGCGGCCACCGCGAAGGCCAATGCCGATCTGGTGCGCCGCTCGCTGCGCCAGCAGGGGGTGCCGACAGCATTGCCTGATCAGCTGGCGAGCCAGGCCGACTACGCGCTTGCTCAACTGGCAGCCGATCAGGTGCGCGCCAGGCTGGGTGCCGAGGCTTCGACGGCATTCTTCGCGCGTGGCGTCGCGGGAGACCTCAGTGACGCCGACGTGGCCGATGCCACCCGGTGGTACCTGGCCGAACTCAATCGCCGGGCCGGCTGACCCGATCAGTCGGCGATGGCGTGCTTGGCCAAGAACTCCAACGATTCGGTGAAGATCTGCTCGCGGTCGTAGTCCATGGTGGCCACATGGAAGCTGCGCGGTAGCACTCGCTCGGTGATCTCCTCGCTGGAGACGTGGGCGAGGATGAAGTCCTTGGAGGAGTCCGGCACCACATGATCGACTGCAGAGCGGAACAGCAGCAGCGGGCAGGCGACCAGGTCCAGGCAGGCGCGCACTTCCATCCACATCTTCATCATCGACGCTGCAGCCTTCACCGGAGTGCGGGGGTAGGCATGCTCATCGCGTCCCGGTTCGGCGATATCGGACCCGATCGCGGGCACCGACGCGATGACGTATTGGGCGAACGGCGCGATCTGGTCCTTGAGATAGGACAGCACGGCCGGGTTCACCAGGATGAGGCCGGAAACCTCGTCGCCGCGCTTCTCGGCCAGTCGAAGCGCCAGGGATCCACCCATGCTCAACCCGGCGATGAACACCTGGTCGCACTCGGCCCGCAACTCGTCGAAGGCGCGCTCGACCGTGCAGTACCAGTCCTGCCAGCCGGTGAGGTTCATCTCCTGCCAGTTCGTGCCATGCCCCGGCAGGCGGGGGAGCGACACTCGATAGCCGGCGGCTTCGGTGGTCTTGGCCCACTCCAGCAGTGACCACGGCGAGCCGGTGAAGCCGTGACAGAACAGCGCGCCGACCCTTCCGGTGCCGCCGAAATACGGCTCGGCGGTGGGATGAACCTGCACGGGGGTATCGTTCGCAGTCGGCATGGCAGAATCGTAGGCTGTCGAAGGACCACGGTGCACAGAGGGCCGCAGTAATGTACAACTTCTTCAAGTATCTGATTTTCGTTCCGCTGGTGCGGTGGGGTTTTCGCGCGACCGTGGTCGGTGCGCAGAACATTCCCGATGCCGGCGGGGTGATCCTCGCCTCGAATCACCTGGCGGCCGGTGACACCTACATCACCCCGGCCCTCATTCGGCGTCAGGTGACATTCCCGGCGAAGGCCGAGTTGTTCCGTGGTGACCGTGGCCTAGGCTCGAAGATCGTGGCCTGGTTCTTGAAGGCCATTCGGCAGGTTCCGTTGGATCGCTCCGGTGGACGCGTCAGCCTGGCGGGGCTGGAGCCGGTGCTGGAGGCCTTGGAACAGGGCCGGGTGGTCGGTATCTACCCGGAGGGCACGCGATCTCCCGATGGCCGGCTGTACAAGGGGCACACCGGGGTGGCTCGCATGGTGCTGGCTGCCGGCGTCCCCGTGGTTCCGGTGGCCGTCTTCGATACCCAGACCGTCAAGGGTTGGTTCGGGATTCCGTGGGTGCGGCGACCCCGGGTGGTGATCGGTGAGCCGCTGGATTTCACCGGCTACGCCACGCTGGTCGATGACCGTGATGCGCTGCGTTGGGTGACCGATGAGGTGATGGCCGCCGTCCAAGGACTCTCCGGTCAAACCTATGTCGACGCCTACGCCACCTCGGTGAAACGAGGTGCCTTGTCGAGCGCCGATTCCGACTCGCGTGTCGTCGCGCGTCCCGGTCTGGGCGCCACGCCGCCGCAATTGCCGTCCGGCGAGATATCCTGACCGGCGTGTCTGAACTGATTCCCTCCCTGGCCGAACTGCATGCTCTCCGACCAGCGCAGCAGCCGACCTATCCGGACCCGGCTGCGGTGGAGTCAGTGGTGGGCAAGCTGCGCCGCCGTCCGCCGCTGGTTTTCGCCGGTGAGTGTGATGATCTGCGGGGTCGGGTGGCCGAGGTCGCGGCGGGCCGTTCCTTCCTGTTGCAGGGCGGCGACTGCGCGGAGACCTTCGAGACGGTGACCGCCGCCAACATTCGCAACAAGCTGCGGGTGCTGCTCAGCATGGCGGTGGTGTTGACCTACGCCGCGCAGTTGCCGGTGCTCAAGGTCGGACGCATCGCCGGGCAGTACGCGAAGCCGCGCAGCCGCGATGCTGAGATCCGCAACGGGGTGAGCCTGCCTGCCTATCGCGGCGATGCGGTCAATGCGCTGGGCTTCACGCCGACCGAGCGGGTTCCCGATCCGCGCCGGCTGTTGGAGGTCTACAACCACTCCGCGGCCACCCTGAACCTGCTGCGGGCTTTTGTCACCGGCGGCTATGCCGACCTGCGTGCCATGCACACCTGGAACGCCGACTTCGTGCACAACTCCAACGTGGAGTCCCGTTACGAGGAACTCTCTGACGAGATCGGACGGGCGCTGTCGTTCATGGTGGCTTGTGGCGTCGACAACGAAGCCTTCCGCACCGTCGACTTCTACTCCTCCCATGAGGCGCTGCTGCTGGAGTACGAGCATTCGCTGACCCGGACCGATTCCCGTACCCAAACTCCGTACAACACCAGCGCTCACCTGGTGTGGATAGGGGAGCGCACCCGTCAACTCGACGGCGCCCATGTGGAGTACCTGCGTCACCTGCGCAATCCCATCGGCATCAAACTCGGTCCCAACGTCACCGGGTCGGAGGCTGCCGCGCTGATCGACCGGCTCGACCCCGATCACGAGCCGGGCCGCCTGACCGTCATCACTCGCATGGGTGCCGAGCGCATTCGCGACGCGCTGCCGCCGGTGATCGAGGCCGTCGAACAGACCGGACGCAAGGTCGCTTGGGTGTGCGATCCGATGCACGGCAACACCTTCGAGACCGCCACCGGCTACAAGACCCGGGCGTTCAGCCAGGTCGCCGAAGAGGTCAACGGCTTCTTCGATGTGCACGAGGAACTGGGCACCTGGCCCGGCGGCGTCCACGTCGAACTCACCGGCGATGATGTCACCGAATGTGTCGGTGGCGTCGACGAACTCGACGAGGCCGACCTGGCCAACCGGTACGAGACCGCGTGCGATCCGCGGTTGAACCGGAACCAGTCCTTGGAGCTCGCCTTCCTAGTGGCCGACCGGCTCACCAGTGGGCGCATCCGGCGCGGTGCCGTCGAGCCGGAGTTCCACCTCGAGGATTTTCGATGAAGCTGCCCCCCTTGTCCGACCCCACTATCGATCTGCGTTCCGACACTCTCACCACTCCGACTTCCGCGATGCGCGAGGCCATGCTGGCCGCGCCGGTCGGCGATGACGTGTACGGCGAAGACCCCACCGTCAACGCCCTTGAGGCTCGTGTCGCCGCACTGCTCGGCCACGAGGCCGGCTTGTTCGTCCCCACCGGCTCGATGGGCAACCTGTTGGGGGTCTGGACGCTGGTACGCCGCGGCGAAGAGGTGTTGTGCGATGTGCAGGCCCACATCGCTCGCGCCGAACTGGGTGCCCACGCCGTGTTGCACGGGGTGACCATGCGCACCTGGACGTCGTCCCACGGCGTCGCTGATACCGACACGGTGTTGGAGCAGATCGCTGCCCCCACTCCGTATCTGGTGCACACCGCCGCGGTGGCCTTCGAGAACAGCCACAACTTCGGTGGTGGCACCATTCAGCCGTTGGTGCACCTGCGTGAGGTCTCGACCGCCTGCCGCGAGCGCGGCGTCGGTCTGCATTTGGACGGGGCCCGGCTGTGGAATGCCCACATCGCCACCGGGGTGCCGCTGGCCGAATACGGGACGCTGTTCGACACCGTGAACGTGTGCTTCTCCAAGGGCCTGGGTGCCCCGGTCGGTTCGATGCTGGTCTCCAGCCGCGAGCGCATCGATCGGGCCCGGGTGCAGCGCAAACGGCTTGGTGGCGGCATGCGTCAGGTCGGCCTGCTGGCCGCCGCTGCTGACTACGCCTTGGATCATCACGTCCAGCGCCTCGCCGAGGACCACGCCAACGCGGCCGCTTTCGCTGCCGCCGTCGCCGAGAAGGTGCCGGCTGCGGTCACTGAGCCGCAGACCAATATCGTCGTGCTGGATACCGGTTCTCGTCCGGCGCCGGAAGTTGTTGCTGAGGCTGCCCAACGCGGCATCCGCATCTCCGCGCTCGGGCCGCATACCGTGCGTGCCGTTACCTATCTCGGCATCACCCAGGCCCAGGCCGTCCAGGCTGGGCACCTGGTCGGCGGCCTGCTCTCAGCCTGACCTTCGCGATCCATCGGGCCGGATCGCCACCGTCGCGTCGTGACGGCGTCGTGGCGTGGACCTTTCGCTCTCTGAGTTTGTCATAGGGCCGTTCCCTGAGCTTCTCGAAGGGCGGGCTACTCAGTTCAGGCGCCTGCGCCCGAGGAGCACCAGGCTGCCACCGAGGCCGATAGCGATGATTCCCATGCCGAGGAGCGGCAGGGTTGAATCGGCGCCGGTTCGAGGCAGGTCGGCATTGTCGGTGGGGACAGGGGTCGGTGTGGCGGCTGCGGTGATGGTCAGGGTGAACGCCTGGCTGTCGGTGCCGGCGGCGTTGGTGGCGTCGATGGTGAAGCTGTAGTGGCCGGCTGTGGTCGGGGTTCCGGTGATGGTGCAGCCGTTGAGGCTGAGCCCGGCAGGCAAGGTTGAACCACTGGCGAGGGTGCAGACGATTTCAGCTCCGGTCGTGGCGATGGGGAGGGTGAGCGTCTTTCCGGCGGTGACGCTGCCCAGGGCCGCGGCACTGGTGATGGTGGGCGGGTTGAGGCTCCAGATCGCGTAGAGGGTCCGGTTGGCGGCCAGGTCGTAGCTGGTTCCGGCTGGACGCGGGCTTGCGCTGGTGCCTTGGGTGGTGACCGATCTGGGGAGGTAGCCGTCGCAGGATGAGGTCTCGCACCAGCCGACGAAGGTGTAGTCGGCGCGGGTGGCGTCGGGGAGGGTGACTGTGAATCCGGTGCCCCAGGTCGAGGTGTCGAACACTGTCGGAGTGGCGTAGGAGGAGCCATTGGAATAGACGTAGTGACCCGGGATGGTTCCGGTGGTGGTGCCGCCGGTGGCGTCGAAGGTGAGTTCGCGGTAACCGGCCAGTGTGGGGTTGAGGCCACTGGCGGTGCCGTCCCAGGCCGCGCTCAATTCGGTGTGGTCGGCACCGAACCAGAACCACCCCGGCCCGGTGCCATTGAAAGCGGTCGCATCGATGGACAAATCGCCGCTGCCGCCGCCCATTGGGGCGGTCGCCCGGAAGATCACCTGCTCCAAGGCACTACTCACGGCCCCAACCTGACTGAACGCGTCGGCGCCGATACTGAGAGCGGTCAGGCCCGATGGAAACGACACCGAAGCCAACGTCGCGGACCCGTGAGCTGCGCTTTGTAGGAATGCGTCATAGCTGATCGTCAGGTTGCTGAGACCGGACGGGAAAACCACCGAGGTCAAGGCGGTCGACCCAGTAAGAGCGAACTGGTGAAAGGCCACGCTCTTGATGGTGAGGGTGGAAACGGTCTGGGGAAGGTTGACCGTGGCCAGCGTCACGGTCCCCACTTGCTCAAATGCAGAGTCGCCGATGGTGAGGTTGGTCACTGACCGGGGAAAGTTCACCGTCGTCAAGCCGGGGAGCGTGTCCTCCAGGTGGGCGAACGCTTCACCCTCGATGGTGAGATTGGTGAGTCCCTCGGGGAACGTCACCTCCGGCAGGGCGGTGCCCGTCCCGCCGCTCGAACCGAACGCGGCATAGCGGATGGTGAGATCGGTGATCGGGTCGGTGGCGCGGTTGACAAAGCTGAGGGAGTGGAGTGCTGAGCGGCACGATCCGACGGTGTACGAGCTGATTTCGACGGCGTTGTAGCCGTCCAGTGTGGGGGAGTTGAAGTCGATGACCAGCTCGCCAGTGGCGGCATCGAAGCTGACCAGACCGTTGAGTCCGCTGGAGCACAAGGTGTCGGGGCTGAAGGCGTAGGTCGGACCAGCGGCGCGGGCGTCGGGGGCGGGGCCGAAACCGATCAGGAAGAGGCACAGTGCAAGTACAAGGATCGGTCGGATCGACATGGTGGTGCTCATCTCGGTGATGCGTGGACAGTTCCACACCGGCCCATTGTGAGCATGATTGTGGCCTGAGTTTCTCGGCGAATTGAAAACCGCGGGCCACGCCCCATGCCGGATCGTCGTGATCGGGCCGGCGAGCCAGGGGCATCGCGTGACGGCGGCGAGTTCAGCTCGCATCGATGTGGGACGATTTCACGGTGAAAGCCGCTGTTCTGGGGTGCCCGATCGCCCATTCGTTGTCGCCTGCCCTGCATCGGGCCGGCTATGCCGCCTTGGGGTTGACCGAGTGGAGCTATGGCCGCTTCGAGTTGGTGGCCGACGAACTGGCCGACTTCGTTGATGGCCTGGATGAGCAGTGGCGCGGACTGAGCCTGACCATGCCGTTGAAAGACGCCGCACTCATGGTCGCCGATGAGGCCACTGTGCTGGCGGTCCGAGCCGGGGCGGCCAACACCTTGGTGCGCACCGAGAACGGTTGGCTGGCCGACAACACCGACATTCCCGGGCTGGTGGCTGCGCTGCGTCCGGCCTGGCGGGGGTGGACCCAAGCGGCGATCCTGGGCGCCGGAGCGACAGCCCGATCAGCGGTGTTGGCCCTGGATGAACTGCGGGTACGCCGGCTCCGCGTCTATGCGCGCAATCTGGACCGTGCTGCCCAGCTGGTTACCTGGGCGGGCACGGTCGCACCCAAGCTGACCATCGAGATCGCCGAGCTATCCACCTGGACCTCCGGAGATGACCCCGTGGTGATCTCCACCCTGCCCGGGGGTGCCGCCGATCCCACTGGGCTGCAACCTCGCAGCGGGCTGTTGTTCGACGCGGTCTATGCCGGCTGGCCGACCCCGCTGGCTCAGGCCGCGGGTGCAGCAGGCATGGAGGTCATCGGTGGCGCGGAGTTGCTGCTGGCCCAAGCGGCGCTGCAGTTCGAGTTGTTCACCGGTCAGGCCCCGCCGGAGTTGGCGATGCGCGCTGCCGTTGCCGCTGCGCTCAGTCCGAAGATCGTCCTGATCGGGTTCATGGGTGCCGGCAAGACCACTGTCGGGCGAGCGTTGGCGAGCCGATTGGGCATGGCCTTCGTCGACAGTGATGAGCTCATCGAGGCACGCGGACGCAGCATTGCGGAGGTCTTTGCCGCTGATGGTGAGGCTGGTTTTCGGGCGCTGGAGGCCGATGTGATCGCCGACCTGCTCACCGGCCCGCCTGCAGTGATTGCGTTGGGTGGCGGTGCGGTGAGCACCTCCGCGGTCCGAGAGCTGCTGCGCGGGCATCAGGTGCTGCTACTCGACATCACGTTGGCCGAAGCCTTGGCGCGCGTCGGCGGTGACGAGGGGCGTCCGATGCTGGCCCGCGACGATCTGTCGCAGGTGTACGCCGCTCGTCAGCAGCTCTACTCCGACGCGGCGAGCGCCGTGGTGGATGCCAGCGGTGATCCCGACCTCGTCGCCGAGGCGGCGTTCCGCGTCATTCGGCAGTCTCGCTGAGCGCGGTGGCGATCTCCACCAATCGCAGCAGTTCAGGCCGCGGCTTCGGGCTGCGCGCCCACACCGCCTGCAATGGGCGCTCCACGAGGAAGTTCGCCACCATGACTGCTCGCAGATCGCCAGCTGAGACGGCGTGACGGACGGCCAACTCGCTCAACACGGCCGGTCCGGCGCCGGCCGCCACCGCGATCCGTACCGCCGAATTGCTGGCCAACTCCAGCGCAGGATTCGCCAGCTCGAAGGCGTCCATCGCCTGCTCGAAGCTCACCCGGGTGCCGGAGCCGGGCTCGCGGACCACCAGGGCGGTGGCGGCCAGTTCCGTGAGGCTGACCGGGCGGGTTCGTCGCGCCCAGTCGTGATCGGGGGACACCACCACCACAAGCCGATCACTGGCGACCCGGCTGCTGCGCACCGGAACCTGCAGAGTGGACGGCAGTTGCGGGCTCTCCACGAAGCCGAGGATTCCGCCTTCGTTGAGCACAGTGCCCACCTGTTCGGAGTTGGCCACCGTGAGGTGCACATCGATGCCGGGATATTCGCTTCGCAGGTGGGCCAGCCAGCGGGGGAGTAACTCCTCGGCGATGGTCTGACTGGCCGCCACCCGCACCGGGCCGGTGCCGGGACCACTGATGGCGGCTACCCCGGCGCTGAGCTCGGCGTAGGCGTTGACGACTCGACGCGACCAGTCGGCCACCAAAGCGCCGTCGGGGGTGAGGGTGCTGCCGGTGGTGGTGCGTTTCAGCAGGTGCAGACCCAGTTGTCGTTCCAGGCGGTGCAGCGCCCGGCTGGCATTGGGCTGCGCGACCCCCAACTCGCGGGCGGCGGCACCGACTCCGCCGTGTTCGGCGACAGCCAGCAGAAGCAGCAGGTCCTCCACCGGGGGTCGGCTGCGAGGATTCAACTCAGCAGGCATATCAGAAACGATATAGCAAACATGCCAAGATCGAGGCTAGCTCACCCAATGAGGCGCATATAGCCTGATCAGGTGCCTACCGCTGAAGCCGAACTGATCCGACCTGCGCGTCCGGAGCGACCCCGCTCTCTACTCGTCCTTCCCGGGCTGCTGGTTTCGGTCGCCGCGGCCGGCCTGGCGATCACCATCGGTGGTTGGGTCGCCGGCCTGAGCGCAATGCTGCTGGCCATTCTGCTGGGGGCGGTGTTGTCTAATCTGACCGGCCCGGAGTCGACAATCATGCAGCGGCTCCAGCCCGGCCTGGCTGTGGCGTCCCGGCGGCTGCTGCGCATCGGCGTGGTGCTGTTGGGGCTGCAGTTGGCTCTCAGTGACATCGTCGCGTTGGGCTGGCCCATCATCGTGGGGGTGGTGGTGATCGTCGGGGGCACGATGACCGCGACGATCCTTCTGGGGAGATTGCTCAAGGTCGGCGCCGACCAAAGCCTGCTGATAGCCGGTGGCTTCTCCATCTGTGGGGCGGCGGCCGTGGCCGGCGTGGACGCTGTGCTGGCCAGGCGAAAGGACGCTGAGGCAGCCACGGCCGTCGCACTCGTGGTGATCTTCGGAACCGTGATGATCGGGGTCATGCCCGCGCTCACCGGGCTGCTCGGCCTGAACCCGTACACCGCAGGCATCTGGACGGGTGCGTCCACTCATGAAGTCGCGCAGGTGGTGGCCGCCGCCGGCATCATCGGCCCCGACGCGCTGACGGTGGCCGTGCTGGTGAAGCTGGCCCGAGTGCTGATGCTGGCACCGGTCATGGCCATCATCTCCATTCAGCAGCGCTCCATCGCCGCGCCCGAGCCGGGCCGTAAACGGCCACCGCTGGTGCCGCTGTTCGTGGTGGGTTTCATCGCAATGGTGGCGCTGCGCAGCCTCGGCATCGTGCCCGAGATCGTGCTGAGCTGGGCCAAGACCGCCGAGACCTGGCTGCTAGCAGCGGCCATGTTCGCCCTCGGCACCGCGATGCACTGGTCGGTGCTGAAGAAGGCCGGTCGGCGTCCGGTGGCCCTAGCTGCTTTGGCGACCGTGGTTGTCGTGATCCTCGGCGGTGCCGTCGCCTTCGCCGAGCAGTTCCTTGCCTCCTGACTCTGGTCCTGCCGTCCAACCTCATCCCGGTTGGGCGAGAAAGACGCGCAGCGTCCGTCTTGAAACCTCGTGCCCTTTTCCCTCGGCTGGTTGAGGAGGCCCGCAGGGCCGTCTCGAAACCTCGCAAGCTGGTTTGTGGACTGTCTCGGGGGTTTCGAGACGCTCACTTCGTTCGCTCCTCAACCAGCCGGAGTGGGGGAGGTCGATCTTCGGTCGGGCGGTTTCCTTTCCTTCGGCTGGTTGAGGCGCATGCGCAGCGTCTGTCTCGAAGCCTCGCGTCCTTTTCCCCGGGTGGTTGAGGAGGATGCGTAGCGTCCGTCTCGAAACCTCGCAAGCCGGTTTGTGGACTGGTGCGGAGTGGTTTCGAGACGCTCTCTTCGTTCGCTCCTCAACCAGCCGGAGTGGGGCAGGTCGCTCTTCGGTCGGGCGGTTTCCTTTCCCTCGGCTGGTTGAGGAGGACGCGCAGCGTCTGTCTCGAAGCTTCGTGCCCTTTCCTTCGGTTGGTTGAGGAGGCCCGGAGGGCCGTCTCGAAACCTGGCGAGCTGGTTTGTGGACTGTCTCGGGGGTTTCGAGACGCTCTCTTCGTTCGCTCCTCAACCAGCCGGAGTGGGGGAGGTTGCTGTTCGGTCGGGCGGTTTCCTTCTTCGGTTGGTTGAGGAGGACGCGTAGCGTCCGTCTCGAAACCTGGCGAGCTGGTTTGTGGACTGTCTCGGGGGTTTCGAGACGCTCACTTCGTTCGCTCCTCAACCAGCCGGAGTGGGGGAGGTCGATCTTCGGTCGGATGGTTTCCTTTCCCTCGGCTGGTTGAGGAGGACGCGCTGCGTCTGTCTCGAAGCTTCGTGCCCTTTCCTTCGGCTGGTTGAGGAGGCCCGCAGGGCCGTCTCGAAACCTGGCGAGCTGGTTTGTGGACTGTCTTGGGGGTTTCGAGACGCTCTCTTCGTTCGCTCCTCAACCAACTGTGCCCTTCGACAGACGCAGGAAGCGGGCGCCTTTCGGCAGGCTCAGCGGGTCGTAGATATGGGACAGTAGAGCCATGGACGTGCTGGTCATCAACGGACCCAACCTGAATACGCTCGGCACCCGTGAACCCGAGGTGTACGGAACGACGACCTTGGCCGACATTGAAGCCGGGGTCGTCGCCCAAGGCTCAGCGGCCGGGCTCACCGTGGTCACCTTCCAAAGCAATCATGAAGGCGAGATCGTCGACCGGCTTCACGCCGCCCGCGACGAAGGCACTCGATTCGTCATCATCAACCCCGGCGCCTTCACCCACACCTCGGTGGCGATCCGCGACGCCTTCGCGGCGGTAGCCATCCCGTTCTGCGAGGTACACATCTCCAACGTCCACGCCCGCGAGGAGTTCCGCAAGCACTCATACCTCTCGGATCTGGCAGTCGGCGTGCTCACCGGCTTCGGTGCCCGCGGCTACACCATGGCCATGGATTACGTGATCGATCGGCTCAGCAAGGAGTAATCCGATGCAGCTCACCCACCTGGGGCATTCCGCGGTCCTCGTCGAAGCCGCCAGTGTCCGTGTTCTCCTCGATCCCGGCAACTTCTCCAGCGATTGGCACGGCCTCACTGACCTGGACGCCATCCTGGTCACTCACCTGCATCCCGACCACTACGATCCCGAACAGGTGCCGGCCCTGATCGCGGCCAATCCGCACGCCCGCGTGATCGTGGAACCCGGAGTCCTAGCCACCTACGCGCCCGACCGGGCTGAACCGATCACCGCCGAAACCAGCGTCGAATTCGGCGCTCTCAAGGTGCAGGCCGTCGGCGGTCTGCACGCCGTGATCCACGCCGACATTCCGCGCATTGGCAATGTCGGGCTCGTGATCAGTGCCGAAGGCGAGCCGACGTTCTTCCATCCGGGCGACTCGCTGGCCGCCATTCCGGCCGGGATCGATGTCGTCGGGGTACCGGCCTACGGGCCGTGGGCGGCGATGAAGGAGACCGTGGACTTCGTCCGGGCGGTAGGGGCGAGCCACGGCTTCTGCATTCACGAGGGTCTGCTCAATGAGCGCGGCTGGGCGCTGTCGTACAACCGCGTCAACGAGATGACCGACACCACTGTGGTGGATCTGCGTGGTGCCGGGGCGTGGACGCCGGGAGCCTGAGGTTCAGGCCAGCTTCACCGTGATGGTGGAGCCCTTCGGTGCCATCGTGCCAACGCCCGGATCGGTACTCCACACGCTACGGCCCCAGAACACCTTCTCCCAGGCAACCTTGAAGCCGACATCGGTGAGCGCCTTCTCGGCCTGGTTGGCGTTCATGCCGATCACATTCGGCACCTCAACCATCACCGGGCCCTTGGAGACTACGAAGCTGATGGTGCCGCCCTTGGGTACGGTGCCGTCCTTCGGATCGCTGGAGATCACGTTCCCGGCAGCGATCTTGCTGTTGTTCTTCTCCGCGCTCACCTGGACCACCAGCCCTTGGCCTTCGTAATAGGCCTTGGCTTCGGTGAAGGGCTTGTCGACATAGCTGACGACCTTGATCGGTGCGGGACCCTTGGACACTTTCAGGTCCACTTCGGTCTTGGGCTTCACCATCTTGCCGGCGGCAGGTGAGGAGGAGATCACTTTGCCGAGCTCGATGTTCTCATCCCAAACCTCGGTGATCTTGCCCGCCGCCAGATGGGCGTCAGCGATGACCTGTTGGGCCTCATCGACGGTGCGACCGGCCAACGACGGCACCGCATACCGCTCCGGACCTCGGGAGAGGAAGGCGGTGATCGTTCCGCCATAGGGAATCCGCTCGCCGACGGCAGGGTCGGTGCGCACTACCTGGCCGACCGGGATCGTCTCGCTGTAATCGGCGTCGAACGTCACCGGGAAGCCCTTTTCGGCAGCCAGCGCTTGTGCCTGCACCTGGGTGAGGCTGGTGAAGTCCGGCGTGGTGGTGAAGCGCCCGGCCATGAGATACCAGGCGCCGACGCCCAAGACCAAGGCGGACACCAACAGCACCACCAAAGAGGTGCGTGCGGTGCGGCTGCGTCGAGCGCGACGCTGCTGCAGCGGCTGCGCTGACGGGCTGGGCAGCGGCGGTTCGGCCCCGCCGACGGCGACGGGCGCGGGGCCGGGTTCGGCGACATTCGCCGGATTGAACACCAACGTCGGATTGGTCGGCTCGGGCGTCAGCGACATCATCAGCGGGACCTGCTCGATCGCCAGGGCGTCGTTCTCCAGCACCGTGGTCCGCATCCGCGCCGCCAGCTCAGGGTCATTCAGTCGGCCCTGGGCGATCGCCTCGCGCGCTGCTGCAACATGCTCGGCCAGTACCCGTGCGTCATGCGGACGCTCCGCAGGTTGACGGGTCGCAGCGGCCAACACCAGCGCGTCAACGTAGTCCGGAACAGCGTTGGCGGTGCCACGCCACTGCTCGGGTGCGGCTTGAGAAGGCGGCGAGATCTCGTTGTGGACGTGGCTGTAGGCCACCTGGATCGGGCTTTCGCCGGTGTGCGGCTTGCGTCCGGTGAGCATCTCGTAGAGCACCACGCCCATGGCGTAGACATCGCAACGGGTATCGGCATGGCCGTGGGTCACCAACTCAGGCGCGATGTAGGAGACCGTTCCGATCAGCATGCCGTTCGCGGTCGCGGTGTGTGCGGTCACCGCGCGCGCCAAGCCGAAGTCGGCGACCTTGAGTTGCCCGCGTCGTGAGATCAGCACATTCTCGGGCTTCAGATCCCGGTGTACGATGCCTGCCTCGTGCGCGGCGGCCACCGCCTCGGCGACCTGCTGGATCAGGGCCAGCGCTCGACTCGGCGTCATCGGAGTCTCGCGGGTCATGACTTGGCGCAGCGTCGAACCTTCGACGTACTCCATCACGATGTAGGGACGTCCATCGTCCATGCCCTGGTCGAACACCGAGACCACATTGGGGTGGGAGAGCCGGGCGGCGGCGCGCGCCTCGCGGTCGAAGCGGGCCGTGAAGTCCTCATCTTCGCCGAGGTTCTCGTGCATCACCTTGATCGCCACGGTGCGCGTCAAGCGCTGATCGTCGGCCAGGTACACCGTCGCCATCCCGCCCCGGGCAATGCGGCGGGTGATCAGATATCGACCGTCGACAAGTCGCCCCAAGAGGGGATCGGTTCTACTTGTCTGTGTCATACGGTGTGGCTCCAGGACTGATGTGGGGAAGACGACGAGTCCAGATACGGTCACCAGTGATTGTACGGCCCCGGCTAAATGGCCTTGCCTCGACCCGCCGCCGGGCTAGGCTGGCGACGTGACCGTGCGACTGGGGGTGGCCACCCGACTGAAGCTGGCCAAGTTGATGTTCATCACCGATTCGCGTCGTCACAGCGGGGACTTGGCCGATATCGCACGAGCAGCCATCACCGGCGGCGTGGACATCATTCAACTGCGCGCCTCACTCGAAACGGCCGCCACCCAGATCTCCGACCTGGCCGCCCTGCGCCAGGTGGCCGGTGATTCGGGGCTGGTGAGCGGCTACGGGAACGCTGAGTACGCCGATGCGGCCCGAGCGGATCTCCTACAGCTCTCAGCGCTCGACGGGCCGGCCGCAGAGAAGCGGGGTTTCGTCGCCCCTTCGATCCTGCTGGGCCGCTCCTGCCATGCAGCCGCGCAGGTGGACGCAGCGATCGCCGATCCCGAAATCGCCTTCTTCACCATCAGCCCCGTCTACAACTCCACCGGCACCGGTGAAGCCGGGCTGGAACTGGTCCGCTACGCCGCGACGAAGGCGCCGCTCGGCCCGCAATCCAAGCCGTGGTTCGCCGTCGGTGGGGTGGGCGAGCACAACCTGGATGAGGTTCTCCAGGCCGGTGCTCGTCGGATCGGAGTCACCCGCGCCGTTCTCGATGCCCGCGATCCGATGCGGGCAGCCACCGCGCTGAGGGACCGTCTCACCGAGGCCTGGACGGTCGATCCCGGCGGCGAAGAGCTCGTGCTGAGCGCCTTCGGCGGCTGATCGGCTTCGGCTGGGGGTCTCCCCGAAGGAGGCGCAACCGGACGGTGGCGTACCCGGGATCGCGGCTATGGCATGCTGAGTGGTGCATGCAGAAACTCACGATGACGGTCGCGGCCTGAGCGCCGACCCTGCCGGCCCCAGATGGCCCGCGGAGTCGGCTTGCCGACCCTGACCAACCGTCGGCGCGCAGAGCGCCAGATCGGAATTATCATCGTGACCATCATCCTTCGTCCTACCCTGCACACCGACTACCGCGCCACTGAGTCCCTCATGCGCGACGCCTTCTGGGACCTGTATCGACCCGGCTGCGTCGAGCATCTCGTTACCCGTCAACTGAGATCGGGCACTGACGTTCTCCTCGACCTGGTGGCCGAACAGGAGACCCAGCTTCGCGGTTGCCTGCTCGCCACCCGGGCACAGCTGATCCAGCCGGACGGCCGCGTGGCCGCGATGTGCTCCCTGGGGCCTATCGCGGTGGCTCCCGGACATCAGCGCCATGGCATCGGCTCCCGGTTGATCAGCCGCGCGCTCGAATTGCTCGCAACAGCAGGGCTGCCGGCCGCGTTCCTGTACGGCGACCCGGATTATTACCAACGGTTCGGCTTCAGTGACGCCGCCACCTGGGCAGTGACCACCCCTGACGGGGCCAACTTTGACGCCTTCATGGGGTTGGAGCTGAGGCCTGGTGGGCTCGACGGTCTTCGCGGTCGACTCCTGGACAGTGCCGATTTCGAGGTGCAGCCCGACCGGCTGGCAGCCTGTGAGCAGGGCTTCCCGGCCCGAGCCAAGCACCGCCTGCCCGGTCAACTGTTCGATTGAGCGTGGGGGGTGTCGGCGCGCGCCGGCACCCCTGCTCAATACCGGCGCCCCTGCTCAATACCGGCGCCCCTGCTCAATACCGGCAACCCTGCTCAATACCGACTCAGGTGTTCCGGTCGCAAGTCAGGCGGACCAGTTCGTTCAAGCCCTGTCGGGCAGGCGAGTATTCGATGTGATCGTTCACCACCGTGTGAGCCTGCGTTGCAAGCTCGGCGATATCGGCCTCCACTGCCGCGACCGCACCGGAGGCGATGAGCAGCCGCTGGGCACGCTCGATCTCGGCGTCGCCCAGCGGCCGACCGAGCAAGGCGTCGAGATCTTCGGCTGCCGCCTGATCCAACCCGGCCATCGCCCGAGCCACGAGGACAGTCAGCTTCCCTTCACGCAGATCATCACCGGAGGGCTTACCGGTCAGCGTCTCGTCGCCGAACACTCCGAGCAGATCGTCGCGGTACTGGAAGGCTCTGCCCAGCGGCGAGCCGAATGCAGCCAAGGCGTCCAGCAGTTCGGGGGAGCCGCCGCCCAGCGCGGCGCCGATCTGCAAAGGGCGAATCACGGTGTAGCGGGCCGTCTTGTACTCCACGACCCGCTGGATCTGGGCCAGCGTCGAGGTCAGGTCGCTATGAGCCTCCAGTGGCGAACGCGTCTGGGCTGCGGTATCCAGGACTTGGCCGGCATTGACCTCCTCACGCACTAAAGCGGCCAGCGGGGCGGCAGCAGCAAGGTTCGGTGCGCCGGACTCGGCGAGCATCTGTGCCGACCACACCAGCAGCAGATCACCAAGCAGGATCGCGCTGGCGCGTCCGTAGTCGGTTGCGCTGCCTCGTCGCCGCTCGGCGGCGTGACGTCGCGCGAACTGCACGTGTGCTGCGGGCATGCCGCGTCGGGTCTGGGAGGCGTCCATGACGTCGTCGTGCATGAGTGCGGCCACGTGGAGCAGGTCCAGGCTGGCCGCCGCAGTGATCACCGAAGTGGGCACCTCGGTGCTCCCGGTGGCGGCAACATAGCCCCAACAGCAGAACGCAGGACGCAGCCGTTTGCCGCCCGTGGTGAAAGCCCTCGCCAGCTCCATCACCGGCTCCAGATCCTCCCCCAGTTCGGAGAGCCCCCGGCTTCTCTGGTCCAGAAACTCCGCGATAGCACCCCCCACCGCAGCGCGAAACTCCCCCGACAGCGGATCAACCGGATCAACCATGGCCACCCCCGCAGCCTACGGGAGCCCGGTGGCTTCAGTGCTGGATCTTCCACCGACTACGGTGGAGGATCGAGCACTGGCGAACTCACCGGGTCGGCGGCGATAGCCTTACCGTCATGTTTGGGGACGAAGCGACTATTGCGGAGCTGCTCGCCGAGGGTGGAAGAGCCACGATGTCGTTCGAGTTCTTTCCGCCTAAGGATGACGCGGGGACGACTCAGCTGGTGGAGGCGGTGACGGCGTTACAGCCGTTGCGTCCGGATTTCGTGTCGGTCACCTATGGGGCCACCGGATCCAGCCGGGAGCGCACGATCGATGCCACCAAGTTGATCGCTGCCCGCACCGACGCGCTCACCATGGGACATCTGACCTGTGTGAGCCAGTCCGTTGCGGAATTGCGAGGCGCCATCGACGCCTACGCCGAGGCGGGCGTGGGCCACATCCTTGCTGTGCGGGGCGATCCGCCCGGCGGTCCGACGGCGGCATGGCAGCGGCACCCCGAAGGCTTGGACAACGCCACCGAATTGGTGAAACTGATCAAGGAGTCCGGCGACTTCTGCGTGGGAGTGGGCGCCTTTCCCGACGGCCATCCCGAGCATCACGACTTCACGCTGGACGCCCGAATCCTGACCGAGAAGGAGCAGGCCGGGGCCGAGTTCGCCATCACGCAGCTCTTCTTCGACGCCGATGCCTACTTCCGGCTGGTCGAGCGGGTGCGCGCCCTGGGCTGTCAGCTGCCGATCATCGCCGGCATCATGCCGGTCACCAACATCTCTCAGATCGAGCGGTTCGCAGGCTTCTCCGGTGCACCATTGCCGACCGCGGTGGTTGCCCGACTTCACGCCGTCGCCGACGATCCCGCCGCGGTGCGGGCGGTCGGAGTCGATATCGCCGTCGAACTGTGTGATCGACTGCTCGCCGGTGGCGCACCGGGTCTGCAGTTCTTCACCCAGAACCGATCACGAGCGACCGCCGAGATCTTGGGTGCGCTGCGGCAGATTCCGCCGCACTGATCAGGGGCGCCAGTCTCCCTCGTCGTCCAGATCGATGGTCACCAGGCGCTGCGTCGGACGGGTGAGCGCAACATAGAGCACGCGCTCGCCGCCGGGGGATTCAGCGACGATCTGATCGGGGCTGACCACCACCACGGCGTCATATTCGAGCCCTTTGGCGTTCAGCGGCGAGATGAAGCTGATGCGCTCCGGGTTGGCGCGCACCATGGGCAGGTGGGCGTCGATCAACGACGGCAGCCGCGTTGGGGCGACGATCACACCGATGGTGCCGGCCACCTGCGTGGCGAGCTCACTGAGGACGTGCTCTAGGCGGTCGGCCAGCAGTGACGACGGGCAATGGAGCAGCAGTGGCTCGATGTCGGTGGTGCGCACCGCGTGCGGAAGGTCGGCTCCGGGATAGCTGCGCTTGACGACCTCGGCGGCCAGATCGAACACCTCGGCGGGGCTGCGATAGTTGGTACTCAGCCGAAAACGGCGGTTGGGTGCGGAGCCGATCAGGTCGTCCAATGCCCGCTGCGCCTCATCGAGATCCGGCCAGGAGCTTTGGGCAGGGTCGCCGACGATCGTCCAACTGGCTTCGGCCCCACGCCGGCGCAGCATGCGCCATTGCATCGGCGAAATGTCTTGGGCTTCGTCGACCAGAACGTGAGCGAAGGTGTCGTAGGGATCCTCGTCGGGGTCGTTCTCGCGAGGAATGCTGAGTCGATCAGCGGTGGTGATCACCTCGCTCAGCTCGGTGCCGTCGGCCAGGAAGATCAACTCCTCGGCAGTGGCGTCCACCGGCACCGGGCCCAGAATCGCCATCAATTCATCCAACAGCGCAGCGTCGGCCACTGACCATTCGTCGAAGTCGAAGGACGCCGCCAGCGCTGCCTGTTCCTCGGCACTCAACAAGCCGTCGGCCACCTTCGCCACCACCTGCGGATCGGCTAGGCGCCGCAATACCTCGCGAGCGTCCAAGGCCGGCCACCAGGCGTTGCGGAACATCTGGTAGGTCGCCGAATCGGTCACCAGGTCGCTGAAGACCTCGAACTCCAGTTCCTCGTTCTCCGGATAGCGGGCGTAGAGGGCGTCCAGGACTGCGGACTCGGCAGCCGACAACCCGGCGTTCATCCGGTGCCGGGCCAGTACCTCGCGGCGAATCCGGGCAAGCTCAGTGGTGCCGAGCCGTAGCGGTTCGCCCTTCACAGTAATCAGCAGGCTCGATTCCTCGATCAGAGGCAGGTTCACCAGGCGCTTGAGCACCTCGGCCATGCGCAGGCTGCCCTTGACCACCGCCGCCTGCGCGGCATCAATGCGGGAGGCGATCTGGCCGAGCGAGTCCACCGCCACGCCGCCGATGGCGCGCAGCACGACCGAATCCTCGCCCAGGGACGGCAGCACCCGGTCGATGTAGTTCATGAACAGTCCCGAAGGGCCCACCACGAGGATGCCGCCGCGCTCGAAACGCCGGCGGTTGGAGTACAGCAGATATGCGGCGCGATGCAGTGCGACCACGGTCTTGCCGGTGCCCGGTCCGCCGGCGATCACGGTGACGCCGCGGTAGTCGGCACGAATCGCCTCGTCCTGCTCGGCCTGGATGGTGGCCACGATGTCGCGCATGCGGGTTCCGCGAGCACGTTTCAAAGCGGCCATCAGGGCGCCCTCGCCGATCACCGGCAGGTCCTCGCGGGCAGCCGATGAATCGAGCAGGTCGTCCTCGATGCCGACCACGATGTCATTGCGGCAACGCAACACTCTCCGGCGCACCACCTCCATCGGTTCGGAGGCGGTCGCCCGGTAGAACGGCTCCGCAGCCCGGGCACGCCAGTCGATGACCAGCGGTTCGTAGTCGTCGTCGCGCACTCCGATGCGTCCGATGTAGCGGATCTCGCCGTCGGTGTGATCGAGGCGTCCGAAGACCAAACCCTCGTGCTCAGCGTCCAGCTCAGCTAGGCGCCGAGCCGCCTGGAAGGCGAAGGCGTCGCGTTCGAACAAAGCGGTGCCGTCTTCTTCACGAACCCAGGTCTGGGCATCGGAGGTATAGAGCTGTCGGCCGTGTGCCGCCACCTTCTTCGCGGCTTTGGTGGCCTTCTTCAGATGTCTATAGACCAAGTCGACGTGGGCCTGTTCGGTGGCAAGCTCACGGTCCAGCAAACTGGGTGTCGGCACAACTGAGTCCACGGGTCGTCCTTCTGCAGGGTGCGCGACGGACTAGTCTACGCCGTTTCCGCTTTCGGAGCGCATCGGCGGTCTCATCAAGGGAGAACGCTGACTCAGCGTCCGGTGGCCGAATCCAGCCGCTTCATCCCCATGGCGGCCAGGATGCCGACGTGACCCACCGCGGTATAGACCAGTGCGGCTGCCCCGATGGAGATCCAGGAGGGCACCTGCCCCAAGCCAAGCCAGTCCCCGAGGACGGCGATGATCACGAACAGCACCAGGCAGGACACCACGGTGACCCAGTCGTAGCCGCGGCGGTACCCGAGTGCGGCGCCGGCGCCGGCGATGGTGAAAGGCGCGATCAGACTGCCGAAGGCGAACATCAGGTTCTGGCGATCATCAGGGGAAAGCCCGATAGGCAGGGCAGCCAGCAGCAGCCACACCAGGTAGAGCGCCACGACTCCGGCCAGATAGGGCCAACTCTGTGTGATCCGTGCCATCGGACGCCTCCTGGGCTGGGTATGGCCGTCGGAAATCGGCGGCGCACCCTCATCGTGGGGCACGTCGAGGGTGTGGCTCAACTCCGGGCGGCGACAAGGCGGTGTCGTACCGAACGCAGCGCCGCTCCGGTGAGCAGTCCGATGACGATGGCGACGATGCTGAGCAGGGCGGCCAAGGTGGGCCAGGTCGGCAGCGTCGGTGCTGGCAGCAGATCGAACGCAGCAGCGCTGAGGACGCCGATCGACGGCGGGATGGCCATCATGGTGATGGTCGTGCGCCAGTCGCGTCCGCGGTGAACCCCCAGCACCCCTGCGGTGGTCAGCAGCACGGTCGGGAGTACGGAAGTGCTGATGGCGGGGGAGTCAAATACCCCGGCGGGGTGAGGGTAGAACGTGGCGGCGGCCCAGGCGAGGGTGGCTATGGTGGTCAGCGCGAGGTAGGGCCACGCGCCGGATATCCGGGGTGAGGTAGCCATGGCAACTCCACGAAGGTGAGAGAACGACGTTCTCATCATAGCTCGATCCGGTGCAATTTGGGAGCATCCGTCTTGGTGGCGTACCCTTGACCCTTGCACGACCTGTGCTTTACGGCGCGTGCGCCCACACACATCCAGCGATAGGGAGTAATGGCGAAGAAGGAAGGCGCCCTCGAAATGGAGGGGACGGTCGTCGAAGCGCTACCGAATGCGATGTTCCGAGTGGAACTTCCCAACGGTCACAAGGTGCTCGCGACGATCAGTGGCAAGATGCGGCAGCACTACATCCGTATCATCCCGGCCGACCGCGTCGTCGTTGAACTTTCTCCCTATGACCTGAGTCGTGGACGCATCGTCTTCCGGCACCGTTAAGTAAGACCCCGCAAGAATCCACCACCAGTCCGAGCTTCAGGGATACCCCTGTGCTCGGCGATGAGTCAGAAAGTTGCTCGATGAAGGTTCAGCCGAGCGTCAAGAAGATTTGCGACAAGTGCAAGGTCATCCGCCGGCACGGTCGCGTGATGGTGATCTGCGAAAACCCGCGCCACAAGCAGCGTCAGGGCTGAGTTCCGACTCGATCTGGCCCCGCCTGTCCTGAGCCTGTCGAAGGGCGAACGCGGGACGCGGAACACCCGGTCTTCAGACCGACACAACTGAATAAACAACAACGTGATAGCAACGCCGAGGCCTTGGTCTCGGTGACCACCTCCGGACGAAGGCCGGGGCCCACGCAATGGCGAGGGGACGCATCACGCCAGACACCTTCGCGGATCGGGAAACCGGTTCGAAAACCCGAAAGGTAACTGCCACATGGCACGCCTCATTGGGGTTGACCTCCCGCGCGAGAAGCGCGTCGAGATCGCCCTGACCTATGTATTCGGCATCGGCCGTACTCGCGCCAAGGAGACCTTGGCCGCCACCGGAATCAGTGGCGACATCCGTGTTCACCAACTCACCGACGAGCAGCTCGTTGCGCTTCGCGATTACATCGAAGCCAACTATGAGACCGAGGGTGACCTGCGCCGCAGCGTCGCCGCCGACATTCGTCGCAAGATCGAGATCGGCTCCTACCAGGGCCGTCGACATCGCCAGGGCCTGCCGGTTCGGGGCCAGCGCACCCGCACCAACGCCCGCACCCGCAAGGGCAAGAAGAAGGCCGTCGCGGGCAAGAAGAAGGCCCGCTAGTAGCGGCCCGGTGAGCACGAGATAATCAGGAGATACTGAATGGCTACTGCAGGCCGCTCGACCGCCAAGACCAAGGTGCGTCGCAAAGAGAAGAAGAACGTTGTCGCCGGCCAGGCGCACATCAAGAGCACGTTCAACAACACGATCATCACGATCACCGACCCCACCGGTGCGGTGATCTCATGGGCCTCCGCCGGTACCGTCGGCTTCAAGGGTTCGCGTAAGTCCACCCCGTTCGCTGCGCAGATGGCCGCTGAGGCTGCCGGACGCCGCGCCATGGATCATGGCATGAAGCGCGTGGACGTCTTCGTCAAGGGTCCCGGCTCCGGCCGTGAGACCGCCATCCGTTCGCTGGGCGCGGTCGGTCTGGAGATCGGTCCGATCTCCGATGTGACCCCGGTACCCCACAACGGTTGCCGCCCGCCGAAGCGCCGTCGCGTCTGAGCTGAAGGAGAGATAAGCCATGGCCCGTTACACCGGACCTATCACGAAGAAGTCCCGCCGGCTCGGCACCGACCTGGTGGGCAACGACAAGGCTTTCGAGCACCGCCCCTACCCGCCCGGCATGCATGGCCGTGGCCGGACCAAGGAGAGCGAGTACCTGCTGCAGCTCAAGGAGAAGCAGAAGGCTCGCTACGCCTACGGCGTGCTGGAGAAGCAGTTCCGCCGCTACTACGAAGAGGCCAACCGGCTCTCCGGCAAGACCGGTGACAACCTGCTGGTCATCCTCGAGTCCCGCCTGGACAACGTGATCTACCGGGCCGGCTTCGCCGCCACCCGGCGTCAGGCCCGCCAGCTGGTGGTGCACGGTCACTTCACCGTCAACGGCAGGAAGGTCAACGTGCCCAGCTTCCGGGTCAGCGCTTACGACATCATTGATGTCAAAGCGAAGTCCAAGGAGCTGACGCCGCTGGTGATCGCTCGGGAGACCTTCGACGACCAGACCGTTCCCGGCTGGCTCACCTCGCGTCCGACCGCTGGCCGGATCCTGGTGCACCAGCTCCCGGTTCGCGAGCAGATCGTCATCGACGTCAACGAGCAGTTGATCGTCGAGCTCTACTCCAAGTAACAGCTTGGCCGTGTTGCCCGTTCTCCGTCCGAAGCGACGGGGGCGGGCACCACAGCGTCACAACTCAATTCGTCGGCCCTACTGGTCGGCAGTACTGATCGCCGTCAAATGGTGGGCGGCGGAAAGGAACAGAAATGCTCATCGCACAGCGCCCGATCCTGAGTGAGGAGGTCGTTGACGAGTACCGCTCGCGGTTCGTCATCGAGCCCCTGGAGCCCGGTTTCGGCTACACCCTGGGTAACTCGCTGCGTCGCACCCTGTTGTCGTCCATCCCGGGCGCCTCAGTGACCAGCATCAAGATCGAGGGCAACCAGCACGAGTTCTCCACCGTGCCCGGCGTGGTCGAGGACGTCACCGAGATCGTTCTCAACCTGAAGGGCCTGGTGCTCTCCAGCGAAGAGGACGAGCCGGTGGTCATGTACCTGCGCAAGACCGGTGCTGGTGCTGTCACCGCCGCCGATATCGCGCCGCCGGCCGGGGTCGAGATCCATAACCCTGAGCTGCACATCGCCACCTTGAACGACGATGGTCGCATCGAGATGGAACTGATCGTCGAGCGTGGCCGAGGCTACGTGTCCGCGGTGCAGAACAAGAACCCTGATGCTGAGATCGGTCGGATCCCGGTGGACTCGATCTACTCCCCGGTGCTCAAGGTCACCTACAAGGTCGAAGCCACCCGCGTGGAGCAGCGCACCGACTTCGACAAGCTGATCGTGGACGTGGAGACCAAGCGCTCCATCAGCCCGCGCGACGCGATGGCCTCGGCCGGCAAGACCCTGGTTGAGTTGTTCGGCCTGGCTCGCGAGCTCAACGCTGATGCCGAAGGCATCGAGATCGGCCCGTCCCCGGTGGACGAGCAACTGGCCGCCGACCTGGCGCTGCCCGTGGAGGACCTCAAGCTGACTCAGCGCAGCTACAACTGCCTCAAGCGCGAGGGAATCCACACCGTCAGCGAGCTGGTCTCCCGGACCGAGCAGGACCTGTTGGACATCCGCAACTTCGGCTCCAAGTCGATTGAGGAAGTCAAGCTCCGCCTGCAGGAGATGGGCCTGGCCCTGAAGGACAGCTCACCGCGGTTCGACCCGCTGGGTGCGCTGGCGGACTACGACAGTGACGTCGACTACGACGGCACGTACTGATTCAGGAGAACGTGAACTATGCCCAAGCCCACGAAGGGCCCCCGCTTCGGCGGTAGCCCTGCCCATCAGCGGATCATCCTGGCGAACCTCGCCACGCAGTTGTTCCAGCACGGCAAGATCACGACCACCGAGGCCAAGGCCAAGCGCCTGCAGCCGTTGGCGGATCGCCTGATCAGCAAGGCCAAGCGCGGCGATCTGCATAACCGCCGTCAGGTGCTGCAGACCGTCAAGGATCCGGCTGTCGTCCGCGTCCTGTTCAACGACATCGCCCCGGCTGTGGCCGAGCGCGACGGTGGCTACACCCGGATCACCAAGATCGGGCCGCGCAAGGGCGACAACGCCCCTATGGCCGTGATCGAGGTCATCACCGAGTCGGTCGAGGATTCCCGCAAGGCCAAGGCCAAGGGCGCCGGCAAGCCGGCCGCCAAGAAGGCCCCGGCCAAGAAGGCTCCCGCTAAGAAGGCCGAAGAGGCTGTCGAAGAGACTGTCGTCGAGGAAGCCGTGGTTGAAGAGGCTCCGGTTGTCGACGAGGCCGTTGAAGCTGAAGCGACCGAAGCCGTCGAAGAGACTGCAGAGGCTGACGCCGAGAAGGCCTGAACCAGCACGTCACTTATTGAACTGCCCGTCTCCGGTTGCGGAGACGGGCAGTTCTTCATTCCGGCGGACTTTACCCGGCAGCTGCAGCGTTGCGGGCGTCAGAGTTCGGGGGGATTCCCGGCGTCGCTGAGGTGTGTGTCGAGCGCCGGAATGGTGTGAGCTCGGAGCGTCTGGTGCTGGCCGGTGAACGCTGTCACTCCTCGGCCGCTTTGGGAGCGAACGACTCCCCACACCGGCTGGTTTGGGAGTGAACGATTCCCCGCACCGGCTGGTTGAGGAGCGAACGATTCCCACACCGGCTGGTTGAGGAGCGAACGATTCCCCACGCCGGCTGGTTTGGGAGTGAACGATTCCCCACACCGGCTGGTTGAGGAGCGAACGAAGTGAGCGTCTCGAAACCGCTGCGCA